>SAMEA3663257__coassemble_415_pt1 | contig 58775 bp, 46 predicted proteins | sample SAMEA3663257__metabat2_low_PE_016 | metagenome-assembled genome bin SAMEA3663257 (sample SAMEA3663257) | pig gut metagenome | biome: pig gut; feature: pig-associated habitat; material: faeces | place: China | collected 2013 | reverse complement strand
CTTTTCAAAGGAGAACCTCCTTACCGAGGTTCTCCTTTTTTATTGCTATCTGCCCTTTTTTTTACATACTCTCCTATTATACGTTACATCCAAATCACTCCCGGGTCGTTTAATAACTTACGCGCAGTTCTCCTTTTTTTATGTTTCCTTTTTCTTTTATTGTATTCTCTACTTTTATAATTTCATCCTTTTTTTATTGTCCTTTTCCTCTATTTATGATTTCTTCCTTTTTTATTGTTTCTTTCTCCTTTTAAGATATTCTTTTCCTTTTAATGTTTTTTTCTCTTTTTTATACCTCTGCTCTTTTTTTACCTTCTCTCCTATTATACGTTACATCCAAATCACTTCCGGGTCGTTTAATAACTTACACGAAGTACTCCTTTTTTATCCTTCTTTCTCCAATACAAACTCCATTTATATATTTGTTTCTTTTCGGTTCTTCTTCTTTGGCACTTATAATCCTTAGTACGCACTCCCTTGATTCCATTCCTTATTCTCTTAAAATATTTGATTCTCTTTTCCTCTTTTTTATTTCCTTTTCCTATTAGTAGCAAATCAATATTTGCTAATTCACTTACAGTATATAAGGTGTATTAGCAAATATCCTCTTTGAATTTCTCCCTAACGTGTAATAGTTTAGTGTTTATTTTTATTCTCAATGATTTATTATTGTTTCTATCTAAAATTATTTCTATGTAATCATTCAGCCATTTTCTTTCTTAATTGTCGTTATTCATTTCCTATAAGAGATTATTTAGGACGCTTTCTCGTTTTTTGCGCTCATTATTCTGTTATTTTATCTATATTATACAAAGAATTTATAGATTAAAATAATTGCTAAAATACAGATATATAGGTATATACAATAATTTTGAAAAATTTTCTGTAAATTGTTTTGCTATATAAGAAAATATGCGTACCTTTGCATCGCTTTTGAGGGAGATATCTTACTTATGATAGTAAGATTTGTTTGAGAGTTTCGGTGTAATACACGTAGCCTTAAATAGCTCTTTTAAAAGTAAAAGATTGTCTCATGGTGTAATGGTAGCACTACAGGTTTTGGTTCTGTCTGTAGAGGTTCGAATCCTCTTGAGACAACTGCAGAGTGGAAGAATTTATTATTCTTCCACTCTTTTATTTTATGTATACTATACTTGCTCTTTATAAAAATTATTGTAACTTTGCAGTTGGTTTTTAAATTTATTACATTATGAATAAGCTGTTACTAAATCACTGCATGAAATGGGCTTTGGCTTTCGCCGCCATTGAAATTCTTAACTTTATTTGTGTTCAAGTTTTTAATCTTTTCTTCCTATCTTTTTTATTTGAAATTGCTTTAATAGTGTTTATTGTATTTGTAACTATTAATGCTCGTAAAACTTGTAATAATAACTCTTTTACCTACGGCCAGTGCTTTAAATATATTTTCCGATTGTATTTCTTTGCTTCTTTCGTATTCGCTTTATTTGTTCTTGTTTATATCTTGTTTATCAACAAGACATTTTTGTTTGATACGTACATGAAAACAATTGGTGAGTATGAACAGATTTTCGAATCTATTGATATGGAATTACCTTACGAAACGATTGAGCTATTATATACCCCTAAATTTTATATCCTTAGTGTTTTCTTGGATTATATCTTTGCCGGCGTTTTCGGGGCTCTTTTTTTCTCAATCTTCCTCCGAAAATCTCCGTCTATTTTCAGTAATAATTCCGTTGAAGAAACTAATGATGTGGATACGATTGATAATAATAAAGAAGAGTAGTATTCTTGTAAATTCTTGAATTTGTCGTTTTTTACAATACATATATTATTAAATAGATTATCATGGACCTTTCGATTATAATTCCTTTGTTTAATGAAGCGGAATCACTTCCTCCCCTTTATGATTGGATTAAGAGAGTGATGGATGAGAATAAATTCTCTTATGAAATCATTTTTATCAATGACGGTAGCACGGATGATTCCTGGAACGTTATTAACACTCTAAAGCAAAAAGATGATTGCGTTAAAGCAATCCGTTTTCGCCGTAACTATGGCAAATCTCCTGCCCTATATTGTGGATTTGAAAAGGCTAAGGGTGATGTAGTCATTACCATGGATGCCGATTTGCAAGATTCTCCCGACGAGATACCGGAATTATTCCGAATGATAAAAGAAGATGGCTATGACTTGGTATCCGGTTGGAAAAAGAAGAGATATGATAATGCCCTGACAAAAAATATCCCTTCTAAAATATATAATGCCACGGCGCGTAGAGTTACCGGCATCAAACTTCATGATATGAATTGCGGTCTTAAAGCGTATCGTTTGGACGTGGTTAAGCATATCGAAGTATATGGCGAAATGCACCGTTACATCCCTTATCTCGCTAAAAATGCCGGCTTTTCTAAAATCGGCGAAAAGGTTGTAGTGCACCGCAAACGTGAATTTGGAAAATCAAAATTCGGACTCGAGCGATTCGTCAATGGATATCTCGATCTGTTTTCTCTTTATTTCTTGAATAAATTTGGAAAACAACCTATGCACTTTTTTGGATTATGGGGCTCGGTGATGTTCCTTATCGGATTTGTTGCAATCATTGTTGTTGGAGCAATGAAGATATATTATTTGAGTCATCATATGCCTGCTCCGCTCGTTACTGATACTCCTTATTTCTATATAGCATTGACAATGATGCTGTTAGGCACGCAGATGTTCCTGTCCGGTTTCGTGGGAGAATTGGTGAGTCGCTCTAATGTCGACAGAAATAAATACCAAATAGCAGAGGAAATTTAATACCGCTACATTTGCATATTTAGATGGTTCTATTCCCGGATTTTTAGGGGGTCACTTCCATATTTTTATGGATATCCTTGAATAAGAATTCTGTAAGAAAAATATACTGTATTTTTTTTCGAAATAAATTTTTTTCGAAATAAATTTTCCTGCATCAGGGATGATGAAAATACAGATATATCGGCATATAATTCTATTTAAGTGCAATAACAATCAAAGATATTTTAATAAAACTTTTTTTATAATATCTCGATAAGAGATTGATAAACAATAATATACCGCTTTGAATGGAAACTTTTTTGGAAATACTAAAATTTACAATCCCTTCGTTGATAATGTTGTTGGGGGTGTATTTGATAATAAACAAAATATATAAGCAAGAGGATGAAAGGCGTAAATTCGAACTCTATAAATTGAATAAAGACGTCGTTCTCCCTGTTAAACTTCGTGCTTATGAGCGTATTGCTCTGTTTTTGCAACGCACTACTCCGGAGTCAATTCTCACTCGCTTTGACTTTAACGGCCTTACCGTGTTGCAACTACAGCAAATGCTTCATCATGCCGTACGGGATGAGTACGAACATAACGTTTCTCAGCAAATATATATTAGCAAAGAGTGCTGGGCTTTGGTATTGACAGCAAAAGAGAGCATCATCCAGCTTATTAATACTTGTGCTGCACAATTAAAACCGGAAGATGAGGCTATGGCTTTGGCTCAGATGTTGATAAATACTTATGCGTCAAATGAAAATACTCCTACCGAAATTGCAATGAATCGCCTCTCCCAAGAGATAAAGCAATTCGGTTAAAACAACGTAGTATAATCAATAAAGAGACATAAAGTTACTTTCCACGCCCACATCTCTGTTTCTATGAATTTTCAGTCAATATAAAACATCATTAACGTGAGGAGCAACGCAAAGCGGAAGAAGAGGCACAAAGTTTTATGTCAATATAAAAATCATTAAAGAAATCGTTTGAGCAGTAGTAAGCATTATTAAACTTACTGCTTTAGTCAACGGCAAAATATCATCGCTGTATAAAGTATCAGACAACAGTAAGTATTATCAAAGCTGAAGTTTTCTATCAACAGCAACAATTCAAAAAGCTGCATGCCTGCCAACCGTAGCGAATGAGCGATACTCTTCGACATCAGCCATTTAAAAAAATGAAACGCCATATATTATTCTACATATCAGCATTATTACTCGTAGCATGTGGAGATTCAAACACATGCCAAATCGATGTGAACACATGGCTAAAAGCTTCTGCTTATGAAATGACGTTCAATTCCGAGTCAGAAACTATGGAGCCAAAAGCTCTATCGCTCCCTTTTGTAGTTTCCGGCGTTGGTAACGACTCTATCCTTTATCAACAAGCAAGCATCTCTACATTCTCTTTGCCCTTAAATAAATTCGACTCCATCTCCGAATTCGTATTTTCCACACCTTATATCTTAATACAAGATTCGTTAATTGATACTACATTCGTTAACGACACTATTACGCTGTATCATCAAAATGAGTTCGTACTCGTCTCTCTCGAGTGTGGTTGTAAAGTGAATTACATTATCGATGCTTACTCTTATACAGTGAATGCTATCGACTCTATAGTGCTGATGTCTAACGAAGTACAAGTGGGTACAAAGAATAATATCAATATCTATTTTAAAAGATGAATAGGCGAGTCTTACATATCGTTTTCCTTTGCTTTTTGGTGCAAGTAGTTGTCGCTCAGCAAATAACTACACATACCGAAAACGGGGTTACCCATATTCAGGACTCAACGGAGTACCGCCCTTCATCAGGTGGCTTGAAGCAATTTCAAAAACCGGTATATCGCGGTATGTCGGTGCATCTCGATTTGGCATCTCCTATTATGGGTGCGATTAATGGTAAAGTGTATAATGCTGAAGTTCAGATAGATGTAAACCTCTATCGCCGCCTTTATCCTATCCTCGAAATAGGCTATACCGACGCTCGAAAAACTTTTTACAACGGTACGGACTTTCATACTTCTGCCCCTTTTTTTCGCTTTGGAATAAACTACGGCTTATTGAAACCTTTCCGCGATAACGGCACTATCCGGTCGGTGAAGAGTTATCCCTTCGTCGGTGTGCGTTATGCCATGTCTTTTATGAATTATAACATATCAAATGTCTCGATATCTGATAGTTATTGGGGGGCTGAACAATCTATGAATTATAAAAAACCTTTTGTTTACTCCGGTTGGATAGAGATTGTAGGTGGTATCAGAATAGACTTGTATAAGGGTTTGACAATGGGCTGGTCGGTGCGCCTCAATACCGCACTGCATACTACTGCCACTGACAAATCTTACGTCTGGTACGTCCCGGGTTATGGTAAAGCTGCTTCTACCGCTTTCTCTTTTAATTATACTATTGGTTATACCTTTTATAATGATAAGAATCAATGAGATATAGAATAATTTGTCTTTCCGCTTTGTTGACGTTGGTTTTTGTAAAATCCTTCGCTGTCAATAACTTGAATAATAAGGTTGAATTTCGTGCCGCTTGGATTGCCACTGTTGCTAATATCGACTGGCCCTTGGCTGGTTGTACCGATACCGATAAGCAACAACAACACATGATACAGCTACTCGATAGCCTGCAACGTCTCAATTTCAACGCCGTAATATTCCAAATCCGTCCTACTGCCGATGCTTTTTATCAAAGTGATTTGGAGCCGTGGTCTCGCTTTCTTACCGGTAAACAAGGTCAAGAGCCGGATCCGTATTACGACCCCCTCGCTTTTGTTATCCACGAGGCTCATAAACGCTTTATCGACGTGCATGTGTGGCTAAATCCTTATCGCCTGTTGAATGCCGACGATTTAAACCTCCTCTCGCCAAATCATTTATATTATAAGCATCCCGAACTTTTTGTAAAATACGGCAATCAATACTATTTCAACCCTTGTCTGCCGGAAACACGCTCATTCCTTTACAGCGTGGTAAGCGACATCGTTACACGTTATGATGTAGATGCTGTGCATTTCGACGACTATTTCTACCCTTATCGCATTGCAGGTAAAGAATTTCCTGATGCCCGATATTTTCAAAACTCTTCAGAATTTGATAATATAGGTGATTGGAGACGTAATAATGTCAATATCGTAATAAAAGAACTCTCCGATACAATAAAGAAAATAAAACCTTGGGTGGAATTCGGTATCTCTCCGTTCGGCGTCTGGCGAAATTCTAATGTCGACCCGAATGGTAGTAAAACTACTGCCGGTCAAACGAATTACGACGACCTGTATGCCGATGTACTCCTCTGGCTTAAAAATGGTTGGATAGATTACGTAGTTCCTCAACTATATTGGGAAATTGGTAAAAAAGCTGCCGATTATCGCATACTCGCTAAATGGTGGAATGATAACTGCTTCGGTAAAAACCTATATATCGGACTATCTTCTTCCAATCTGAATACCGCAAAACCTAATGCTTGGAACGTGCCTAATGAGATTTGTCGCCAACTGACTCTCAATGATAGTATTAAAAATATTTCAGGCGAGGTGTACTTCTCTTGTAAAACACTTCTCGAAAATCGACAAGGCTTGTGCGATAGTATCAGCAATACTTATTATCATAATGTTGCCCTACTGCCGGCTTGTAATTTTCCACAATCAAAACCTGCCCAAGAGCCTCGTAATATCCGCGTGGAGAAAATAGAGTCGCGCCACTATATTATGTGGGATGAACCCGATGATGCCGACCCGGGGCAAGAATCTTATTACGTGGTATATATGTTCGAAGATGATGATAGAATCGACATCTCAAACCCCGCTAAGATTCTCTTTAAAACTCGTGAGAATTGTGTCGACCTCTCTACTATCAAATCCAAATCCCGCATTCTACGCTTCGTAATTACTTCAGTTAACAGATATCACCGAGAGAGTTCATACTCTTATATGATTAAATACAAAAATAAAAGATGAAATTTTTAGGAATAATACCCGCCAGATATGCTTCAACGCGTTTCCCTGCAAAGCCCCTTGCTCTGCTCGATGGTAAACCCGTGATTTGGCATGTATACAATAATGCGTCTAAAGCCTTGCCAAACTTGGTGGTCGCCACTGATAACGATATTATTTTTAATACTGTAAAGAGCTTTGGTGGTAATGTAGTGATGACTTCCTCCAATCATCGTACCGGCACAGACCGTTGTAATGAGGCTTATATAAATTTTGGCTGTGATGCCGATGTAGTAATCAATATCCAAGGCGATGAACCTTTTATAAATCCTGCCCAGCTCGAGGCTCTTATGCAGTGCTTTGAAGACGAATCGGTTGATATTGCCACGCTCGTAAAACCTTTCCCCGCAGGTACACCGTATTCTACTATGGCAGACCCTAATACCCCAAAGGCTATTGTTAATTTTAAAGGAGAAGCTGTCTATTTCTCTCGTAGTGTAATCCCTTTTTTGCGCGGTGTGGAAAAAGATTTATGGTCATCACAAAGAGTATATTACAAGCATATCGGTGTATATGCTTTCCGTACGCCTATTCTTCAAATGGTGTCCGGATTAAAACAAACCCCACTCGAGTTGGCTGAATCTTTAGAACAACTCCGTTGGCTCGAGAATGGATTAAAGATTAAAACAGCTGTTACCAATATCGAAACAATTGGTATCGATACTCCCGATGACTTGGCGGCAGCAGAAGAATATTTGAAACATTTTAAATCATAATATAATGAAATACAATAGAATATTACTTAAGTTAAGCGGCGAATCGCTTATGGGTGAAAAGAAACACGGAATTGACGATGTGCGCCTCTCAGAGTATGCTACTCAAATAGCGGAAATTGCAAACATGGGCGTGCAAGTGGCTATAGTTATTGGTGGCGGAAACATCTTTCGCGGTTTGTCTGGCGCCGGTCGTGGTTACGATCGTGTGAAGGGCGACCAAATGGGTATGCTTGCAACGGTTATAAACTCCCTCGCTCTCGCTTCCGCCCTCGAGTCTATTAACGTGAAAACTAAAGTGCTTACTGCTGTGCGTATGGAGCCTATCGGTGAGTTCTATACTCGTGATAAAGCAGTTGAAGCCCTCGAGCGTGGAGAGGTAGTTATATTCTCTGCCGGTACAGGTAACCCTTATTTTACTACCGATACCGGTGCTTCTCTTCGTGGTATCGAAATCGCTGCCGATGCTATGTTTAAAGGTACTCGTGTCGATGGTATTTATACTGCCGATCCCGAAAAAGTTCTTGATGCCGTTAAATTCCCTGATATTACTTTCGATGAAATATATAATCGTGGCCTTAAAGTAATGGACCTTACTGCTACCACTATGTGCAAAGAGAATAACCTACCTATTATTGTGTTTAATATGGACGTGGTGGGTAACCTCAAAAAGGTCATCAATGGCGAAAATATCGGTACTGTAGTGCACAATTAATCGAACCCCTTATTTTTGTTGAAAAGCTTTTTATCATCACCTAATTAACAGTTAGTATTGGTTCGTTACAATAATTAATTATATTGACATTTCCTTTTATTATTATAATCTGATAGCCTGAAATTCTGTCTTCAAGAATTTCAGGCTTTTTATTTATTCCGTCTTATGCCATTTTTTTTATTAGCGTGTCCTCTTGCACCCCCACCATGGTGTAAGATAGTAGTTTTGCACTTCGTTTGTGAATCTACAAAAATTTTGTGTATATGGTAACTCCTCCGACTCGCTTGCCGGCTGAAATGGATTTTGTCGCTTTTATTGAAAATCCGGATAAAACTTGGAATAATATTCTAGCAAAAGAGGCTCTAAAAGCACCTCCGGAACAAACACTTTTCGACTAAGGGGGAGATTACTATTGAAATAACAAAGCCCAAAGCTCTGTTTTAAAGGGCTTCGGGCTGATATGTTTATGCCTTTTTTTTCTTTACCGGATAGCAATATATTTTTTATATTGTTGGTTTGATAATATCCTTCAATGACTGTTAATTTGTTTGATGTTTAAGGATAAAAAAGACTGATACTTCGATAGAAGTACCAGTCTTAAGCTAAATAGTTTTTCAATTTACCGAGAATATATTATTCCCGGAATGTAGTATTATTTATTTTTTCTTTGGTTCGATGCCGTTGCGGATAAGAAGAGCATCTATTGTAGGCTCACTTCCGCGGAAACGTTTGTAGAGGGTCATAGGATGCTCTGTTCCACCACGCTCAAGAATGTTCTTTCTGAATGAAGCTGCTGTTTTCTTGTCGAAAATACCGTTCTTCTTGAACATTGCAAAGGCATCGGCATCAAGTACTTCAGCCCATTTGTAGCTATAGTAGCCTGCTGCATAACCTCCGGAGAAGATATGGTTGAAAGTTGTGCAACGTCCTGTGCCCGGTATGTTTGGCAATACTTGTGCCTTGGCTGTAGATTTTATTTCCAGCTCTACTGCATCACCTTTAAATGGCTCTGTAATTGTATGGAATGCCATATCTTGAAGTCCGAATGATACTTGGCGAAGACATGCATAGCCGGCGTTGAAGTTAGATGAATCTACAAGTTTCTTTACCAATTCTGCCGGTATTTTCTCGCCTGTCTTGTAGTGTACTGCCCAATCATCGAGGAAGGCTTTTTCTACTGCCCAATTCTCCATAATTTGTGATGGTAGTTCTACAAAGTCGCGATAAACATTTGTTCCAGACAATGAACTGTATGTGCATTTTGTAAGCATGCCGTGGAGGGCATGTCCGAATTCGTGTAAGAATGTCTCTACTTCATCAAATGTCAATAATGCAGGTGTTGTAGATGTAGGACGTGTAAAGTTCATTACTATTGTAATGTGTGGGCGAGAGTCTTTGCCTTTCTCATCTTTGTATTGGCCTTTATATTCCGTCATCCATGCTCCTGCTCTTTTGCCTTCTCTCGGGTGAAAATCGGTATATAATACTGCTATGTATTTGCCTTTTTCATCTAATACGTCCCAAGCTTCTACTTCCGGATGATATACCTGTATTTTTGGGTTCTTTACAAATTGTATTCCATAAAGTTTTGTTGCTAAGCCGAATACTCCTTTCTTTACATTCTCGAGTTCGAAATATGGCTTAAGCATCTCGTCGTTCAAATCAAATTTCTTGGTTCTTAATTTGTTGCTATAATAGCTATAATCCCATGGCTGAATAGTGAAATAACCTCCGTTGGCATTCGCATATTGTTGTACCTCTTTAAGCTCTTGTTGTGCTACCGGTGTGTAGGCTTCAATGAGTTGATTGAGTAAGTTATATACATTACCTACATTCTCTGCCATTCTGTCGCGAAGTGCATATTCGGCATATGTTTTACAACCGAATAAGTTAGCTATTCTAAGGCGTGTGTTGATGATAGTGTTGATAAGCTCTGTGTTGTCGTATTGGCTATTTGATAAGCATTGTGTGTTGTATGCCATCCATATCTCGCGGCGTAAGTCACGATTGTCGGCATATGTTAAAAGCGGTCCGTAGCATGTTGCTCTCAAGTCTAACATATAACCTTCTTTTCCTGCTTGTTTGGCTTTTTCGGCTGTTGTCTCCAAAAACCATTCAGGCATTCCTGATAATAGCGCTTTGTCAGAAATAAAGAGTGAATAGCTGTTTGTCTCTTTCAAAGAATTTTGAGCAAATTTTGTTGTCGCCATACTCAACTCTTGAGATAATTGTTTGTAAAGCTCTTTATCTTTTGGCGATAAATCAGCTCCGTTATTTGCAAAGCTTTCGTAAGTGTTTTTCAAAAGCATCTGTTGCTCTGTATTCAATTTGAGCTTGTCTTTTTGGCTGTAAACTTCTTTTACTCTGGCAAAGAGCTTGTCATTCAAGATAATTGCATTGCCGTGCTCTGTGATAATAGGAATGATTTTTTGCTCAATCTGTTGCATTTCATCATTAGTTTCTGCACTGCTTAATGCAAAGAAAATAGTAAGTACGTTGTTGTACAATTTGCCGCTACGCTCTAATGCTTCTATAGTATTCTCGAAAGTAGCTTTGGCTGGATTGTTGATAATTGCTTCAATCTCAGCATTGTGTTGTTTAATAGCCTCTTCTAAGGCTGGCATAAAATGCTCGTTTTTCAACTCGTTGAAAGGGAAAGTTCCGTGTGGCTGTTTTGATGCCTTAAAAAACGGATTTTCTGCCAATATCATGCTTGTACTCATGATTAATGTTAATAATAATAGTGATGCGATTTTTTTCATATAAATTATATTTTTTATTATTTACGATTATTCATTTCTTCTGCTGTCTTTGCTCTGAATCTTTCAGGGTTCGGACTTACCAATTCGTGTTCGATATACTCTTTAGAGTATCCCGGACGCATTACTTTTCCAGGTATGTGTTTCTCGTTTTGTAAGAACTTACCATCTTTTTCTCCTTTTATTGCTCCGTCCAAATATTTTACCATGAAGTATTCGCCTAATTTCTTCCATGTTGCCAATGCTTTTTCGGCAGATAATTTAGAGCATTGTGTAAGGAATGGTCGTACTTCCGATGGGTTGGCTTTCATCATTTGCATTGCTTTGGCATCGCTTGCTTTAACCTGCTCTGTGAAAGATTTTTCCAGTTCTACTTGGTGCTTGCGAAGGTCAGGCATCAATTCGCTGTAGCGGTTGTATACCATTTGCGCTACCCAGTTATTAACCCAAAATGCAGATGTCCAACTGAATTCTAACATGCTACCATTGCCTTCTTGCATTGATTTAGGCACCTCTGTTGAGCATGTGTAAATAGGTACATACACGTTGCAAGTTGCATCGTCGAGTCCGAACCAGAGTATGCCTCCTATTTCATTTGGAAGGTAAGAGCGCATTTGTGCCACAAAAGTAAAGCCTGTTTGCTGTGTGCCTACCGGGCGCTCGTGGTAATATTCTACTCCTTTATACTTATATGTGAGCGGAGTCATACGATATACGGAATTGTAAGGGCCACATCCCATGCCTTTTGTCATATCGAGTGGAGTGCCTTCGTAGTGGTCGCGCATAGCATCTTTTATCTCTTGTGCAGAAATTAAGTGGTCGGCTTTGATATATAATGGCATACGCTCTTTTGTTTCGCATTGTATGTATGATAAATATTTCTCGCCTACTGATTTGTTGAAACGGTTGAAGAACGACCATACACGGGCTTCGCAGAATCTTACTCCTCCGAAATCAAGCGGATTATAGGTGTCGCTGAAACTGAATTCTTCGTTTTTGCCGTTGAAATATCCCTTACTGCGGGCAAAGTCTATAACGTCGTATGCGTATACTGTAGTCACTTCCGGATTATAAATCTTTTTCAAATTTTTGCTGGAAATGGATGTCTTGTTTTTGCGACTCTCCATGGCAAATGTAGTAATTCTTGCTTGATTGGCATGTGCTGCAATGCAGTCGTCCGGAATGCGTTGTGCTACCCATACTGCTCCTTTTGAGCCCGGTCCTTTGCCTATCAACTCCATTATCCATATCTCGTTAGGGTCGGCTATAGAGAACGATTCTCCGGAACTGTAGTAGCCGTATTCTTCTACTAGTTTTACCATTGTGTAGATAGCTTCCCTGGCATTCTTAGCTCTTTGTAACGTGATGTATATAAGACTGCCATAGTCGATAAGACCCGTAGTATCAATGAGTTCTTCTCGTCCTGTATAGGTAGTCTCTCCTATTGCTAATTGATATTCGTTCATATTGCCAATCACGTTATATGTCTCGCGAGCTTGTGCAATCTGTCCGAGATATTTACCGGTATCCCATTCGTAAACATCCATCTTTGCCCCTTCCGGATATTTCGCTGAAGGATAATGATAAAGAGCTCCGTAAAGCCAATATGAGTCGGCTGAATACGATATCAATGTCGATCCGTCGACAGTAGCTTTCTTGCCTACTAAAAAATTAGTACATGCATTGATAATAAAGAAATTGGCTAATATCAATGCCAGAGTTAATGTGAGTTTTTTGTTCATGTTCTTTATATTTAGATTTAGTTAATATAATCGTTTATCGTTAGAATGTGTGTTTCATCATGCAGAAGAGTTGTGGTAATAGCGAGTCTTCTATCTTCGATTCGTTTAAGTTCGTGTGTTCCCTTATGCAGAAGAGTTGTGCTTTGCCCAAAAGTGTATCGTTGGTTTTCGTTAGAATGGGTAGCCCACTGCAAAATGTAGTGCAAAGTCGTTTGCCCATGTCAATTCCGTTCTGAATCGTTCCGACGGTATCGGATATCCCGGGTCGTAGAGCTTTATTCCTAAATCTACACGGATGACGAAGTAGTCAAAGTCAAGCCGCACTCCTACTCCGTAATTACATGCTATCTGCTTGTAGAAGGTGTCGAAACGGAAATATCCCGTTGGCTGTTCAGGATAGTCTTTGATAGTCCAAATATTTCCTCCATCCACAAAGAGCGCAATCTGTAGTTTCCAAAATAGTTTAAAGCGTGCCTCTATATTAAGGTCTAATTTTATATCTCCCGATTGCTTCATAAAATCTATTGAACCCGAGCTATTATGGAAATTTCCCGGTCCTAACGTCCTTGCCGACCATCCGCGCATACTATTAGCACCTCCACTAAAGTATCGCTCTTCAAATGGCAAGATAGTACCATTACCGTAAGGATAACCCAATCCGAATCCGGTATGGAATACAAGCCTTGTCTTGTCGGTTAACGCTAAATTATATGCATAGTCAAAGTCTACCTTTGCGTATTGCGAGTAGCGTATGTGAAATATTTCATAAGCATTGTCTGCGTTCTTTTTTTGCCCTATCATATTGCTTATCGCATAAAGCAAGTTGCCCGCAGTACGGATATTAGCCCTTATGGTGTAGTAGCTGGCTTGTGAATTACTCCTTCTATTGGAGTAACTGATACCGAAACCCATTCGCATTATAAAGTTGTCTTCGTAACTGAAACGGATACTCGATGTAGGACTCAAATACTTGTCTCTAAATGCATCGGATACTTTAGGCAAATAGATGTAACTTATATCCAGTAAGTTATAAGTAAAGTTTATCCTATTGTACCTCCAATTATATTTAAATCCGGCATTGGCGATATTCCTGCTGTATTCCGGCCTTTGTTGAAAGTTCATCGACACGGATACATCGGTGTTTCCTATCGAGCGACGCCTAAAATTTTTTGTCGAAGGCACCAGTAGAGTAGGGAATTTAAGTGAGGCATCCGCCCCGTACTCCCACGCATGCTGTAAGTTGTTTAACGATCCTATTCCTTCCCATCCTCCTTTTGCATCTATCGACAATATTTCTCCTCCTCTGAAGATGTTGTTATTCTTATATCCTACACCTCCTTTTATTCCGAAATCTCCATCAGAATAGGTTATTTCTATTTGTGCAGATACAGTGTGTGGCTTGTCTTGCGATACAATTATCCGTGCGTCTAATTTCCCTTCTGAATTTTCTGAAAATGATATGTTTACATATTTTATTGCCGATATGCTATTCAATCTGGAATATGTTCGGTCAACCCTTCTTTCGTTGTATAAAGAGTTAGGCGTAATATATATCTTTTTAATTATTGCTCCCGGTCGGAATGTCTTCTTATCCAACTCAGTAATTATTTCAAATCCGTCTTTGTATATCGTGTCAAGGTCTATCTCGTTGATATTGAACTTAAGCGAAGCATCCTTGAGCATAAATACCGTCACTTTACCGATATATTTCTTTGTGAAGATGATTTTTAATGCAGAGTCGTTTTTTAAGTATTTCTGCTGCATCTTTACTTCACAGTCTATCTGGTTGCTACCCAATGCACTATCTACCGAGTAGTAGAGTAGCTCTTTTGTGAAATTATAGTAGCCGTTATTCCTTAATACACTTGCAATATTCTGTCTTTCCTCGTTCAATATGTCTATATCAAACAGGGCATCGCTCATTTTTTTGTTCTTTAGATATCGCGTTTCCAATATCTGTTTTGCAGTAGAGTCGGGTAGTAGTACATCGTAGTTTCGTATACGATACGGTGTATTGCCTTTGATATTGTATTGTACGCTTACTTGCCTCTTCTTGTGCTTGACTTTTGTAGTTACTTCGGCATTCAAATAACCTTTGTTGAACATCACTTTTTGTAGCTCTTCCGCACTATATTCCGTCTTTAGAGAATCGTAAATTACCGGTGGCTCTCCTATTCGCCTCAGCCATCTGTTAACCCACTTCGTAGAATCCGTGCCGGAAGCACTGTAAAAACCAAGCTGCATACGCCACAATCCAAGAAAATAATTGTTCGGCGTTTGATATAAATAGTCGGTTAAAACGTCCGGAGTAATGTCCGGAACATCCGTTTTTATCTTCGTCTTTTTTAATAATTCTTGGTCCTCAGGCACGTATTTCATTACATTACAACTGCTCGCTATTAGTGTAATGTATATGATCATTAGTATTAAACGCGTGTTTCTCACCATTTTACGTGCTTCTTTTCGAAAACCATAATCTGTGCAAATATACAAAAATTAATCCGATAAATTGCTGATTTTTATTCCTATTTTCTTTGTCCATCGGCAAATAAATATTATTTTTGCAATTCTATATTTTGTTAAGTCTATTTTATCTATGCATTTGTATTTTTAATAATATGGCATTTTCTAAAAATAAAATCAAGTATATTTCTTCTTTGAAATTAAAGAAATACCGTGACGAATATGCTCTGTTCGTAGCAGAAGGGGCAAAACTCGTTGCCGATTTATCCGGTTGTTTTACGGCTAAAATTATTGTTGCTACCAAGGAATGGTTGGCAGATAATAATCCTGTTGCAGAAGAAATTATTGTTGTTGATGTACCGGATGATATGAAGTCCGTATCACAACTTTCGTCTCCTTCTCCGGTGCTGGCTGTTTTCTATAAACATCGACGCTCTCTGCCCGAAAATATTACACCATATTATACCGATTCTTGTCAAGATTCTATATCTAATGCCGATTCTGATAACGAATATTTATATTCGCCCAATTTCTTTGATAAAAAACGTCTTGTATTGGCTATAGATGGAGTTCAAGATCCCGGTAATCTCGGTACAATTATCCGAATTGCCGATTGGTTCGGAATTAATGAAATTGTTTGCTCTGAAAATACAGTGGACGTATTTAATTTTAAAACTATCCAAGCTACCATGGGAGCACTTTGTAATGTAGTTGTTCACTATGTAAATCTCGAATTGTTTTGCCGTACTGCGCGCGATTGTCAGTGGCACGTTTACGGTACCTTTTTAGATGGTGATACTATTTATAATGCCTCTTTAAATAATTATGGAGTCATCGTTATGGGAAATGAAGGTAATGGTATCTCTTCGGTTATAGCTACTTTAGTTTCCGATAAATTGTACATTCCCGATTATCCTAAAGGAAAATCTTACTCCGAATCTCTTAACGTAGCTGTCGCTACTTCTATCGTTTGTAACGAATTTCGTAGACTTCCATTCATAAAAAAATAATGACGGCATTCTATGTCGTCATTATTTATATCATCATATTTCCTTTTTTTTATAGCTCGAATTATTTTATGTCTACAAACCCACGAAATGTAATAGAATATACTCTTGCTTTATAGTTTATGTTACATAGACTTCCATATTCAAACGGAATAGTATCCTATTGATATTTACTTTATCCTATAAAAAAATAGAGGAGGAATATTGATTTCAATCAATATTCCTCCTCTTGTTTGATCTAACAAACTATCTTCTAACAACTCTATAATTTATTTTCTTGAAAATTCAAAGTCACAACGTCTGTTAGGCATAAAACTATCTTTTGGTCCTTTGGTTCTTCCTTTACCTTCTGTGGTAATTCTGCTTGCATCCAAACCATATTTGTTAACCAAAATGTCTTTTACCGTTTCTGCTCTGCGTTTGCTGAGCCCTTCATTGTAACTTTCGGTTCCTGTCATATCGCAATAACCTGAAATATTCAATACCAAGTCTTCGTTTTCGAATAACTTTCTTGCTACGTCAGCTATTATAGCATTGCTATATGATGTTATGAATGTTGAGTTATGGTCGAAATAAATCGATGGTATATAACTTTGTCCGTCCTTTCCATCATTTCCATCTTTTCCTATAACTCCCCCCATCATCTGGCTTATTTGATCTGCCGTGAACGGTTCTCCATAATAATTTACAAATGCTCCATCAGGTGTATTAGGGTGTCTGTCTCTTGAATCCGGCACTCCATCTCCATCCGAATCTTTTGCAAATACTACTGAATTGAGTGTGTCAATAGCAGGTGTGATTTCATCGTTGATTTTATCTTCTAACGCTGCTATTCGTTTCTCTAATTCATCTAATCTGTCATCGTTATTTTTTCCTCCCATTCTCGGATTTACTTCGCATAAGGTCATCGTCTTAACGTGTGGACGATTTGCATTTTGTCCTCCTATTAACCATCTAACTCCTATGCCTAAATTTCCGATATTATCAGGGAACATATTTCCTATCTCGTTGTAGAGTCCGTCAAAGTCATCTTCAGTATGTATGCGGTAGTCTGCCGCCATATAGATTGATAACCACTTCAACGGTGAATATTCTACTGATACTCCGAGTGGGAATGTCATACAATATGCAAGCTCGTCATATCCTACTTGAGATTCTGCTACACTTCCTCCCGTAACGTCTGTTACCTGTGCTTTATAGAATGATGCTCCGGCTCCGAAATTGAAATATAAATTCCATTTTCCACTCCTGCGACATCCGTGGAACAAGTTAAGTAAGTTGATAGTTCCGTTAATCGTCGCTTCATGTGCCAAGCCATCTACTACTTTTACTTTTTCTGCACGATATGGAAGGTAGTTGTATTGAAGATAAAAACCCCATACCGGATTTATCATATACTCAACGCTTGCTCCAACTGCCAAATCAACTCCGGCTTGAGGTATGATTTGGTGCATCTTCGTTGCCCTATCTCCATCCAACATGCCGAATCCAACATTGGCTGCTATTGACCAGTGGTTGAATTTTGCTTTACTCGTCTTCTCTCTCTTTGTATTTTCGTTCTTGATACTATCATTCTCTGTCTTTCCGTATACATTTCCAAATAGTATACTTAACGCGATGATAGAAATTAATATTCTTTTCATGATTTTTCGCTGATTATTTTGTATATATTAATAGTTCCAAAGGTCTTGTTCAAAGTTGAGTATCTCTCCTTCGATTTCGTCTTGCATCTGTTTCAAATATACAGCATCATCACTTATCTCATCTATATCACGACTTCTCATATCGTAATCTTTGATGATATAGCTGTTAAATTGACGGGTTGTAAAGAAATCATCGAAATTTACTAACGGAGCTATGTTTCTTCCTGTCAATTTCATATACTCTGCTTGTAACAACGGTCTTAGGTTGTCGAATGGGAACCAGAACCAAGTTCCGGAGTGTATCTCTGAATCTTGTCCGTATTTCTCATCATATACAGGAGCTATGGCTAATATCTTGTTCATCATCGTTGATGTAGTCTTGTTGAAATACCATACCTCTTGTATGTAATATTTGATAATTCCTTGTGTGAGCCAATTTATCTTGTCATATATAGTTTCACGATAAGGCATTGATCCTAAACTTAAGATACCGAAACTATCAGGATTAATCTCGTTTTCCTTTGTGAATTTTGGTACGAAGGTTGCATACTCATTAGTTTGAGATTTGTATCCTTTTAATTTGCCTGTTAGGAAATTATAGAAGATAATCGAGAACAAGTTCTTTTGTGTATCCTCATCTATATCCTCATGTGGATAATATAATGGACGATTGATTTGCTCGCGTAAGTCAATTACTCTAAGCACTGATTTGCGCCATACTACATCATCAATCAATGGGTTAATTTTGATTATTTTAGCCTTTACATCTTCCGGTGTTGCTATCACACGCGTAAAACTACCGTTAGCATCGAATAATATTTCAGTACTGTCCGGTATCTCTTTTTGTGCATTGGCTATTGATGCTATCGCAATTACAATGAGCGTTAAAACTAATTTTTTGCAATTCATATCCTTATTTTTTTATTTGTTTTTTTATTTTAGTTTCTCCCAAAGTAGATCGCTCTACTTTGGGGGTCAACTAATATCTGTTATGGAAGTGTTATTGGCGGGAATGCCAATGTTCCACTCTTAGGTCCTGTAAATTTAACGTTTTCAATAAGAACTTTTGTTCCCGGTTTCAAGTTTCTCAATCTGCGTTGTTGATCGTCTGTAAACTTGTTACCGTTAGATGGTGATGAGTTAAATCCTCCCTTACCATCTGATATTGATAAGATAAATCCGGTTACTTTAAAGTTTGCATTTAACATACCATCTTCGTATTCGGCTATCATTGTTCCTTCTACGATTTGGTTACGTGTAACTTTGCTCTTGCCTGGTAACCAACTTTCTCCATTGATTTGCAAGAAGGCTGTTGGGTTTGGCAATGTTTTTACTCTGAACTTGCTGCTTCCCATACTTTGTACTCTTCCTTCTACGTCTGCAGATACTGTTAAGATAATCTCAGATGCAGCACTTGGTGTACATATGTAGTATTGTCCTTCTTTTACAATAGTTCCGCCTTGTGCAGATACTCTCAATTTGTCTGATGATATACCCGGTACGGAAATCTCCATCTTGTTCTTGTATCCGCGGTATACAACGTTCATATCTACGTTGGCGATAGTTGCACTTGGCGCTCCTACTGAGTACTCATCCTCAAATGGGAATACTTGTTTCTCTCCGTATTGGTCGGTCAATTCCAACTGTCCTTTTATAGGGAATGTTCCGATACTTCCGCAAGCAAAGTCTACAATACATGTATCCAATTTGTTGCCATTCAAATAGTACTCCGGTACTTTTGTAGTATCCACTGCCATCAATGCTATCTCTGCATGGTATCTACCTCCTTGAATTACATGCTTTGATACAGGTATTAATTTTGCAGTTATCTTATTTACACGGAAGTCACCTGCGTCTGTTTTGCTCTTGAAGTAGTTGATAAGTTCAGCTTCTGTTGCGCGTACATCACTTTGATATTTTGAAAGCATTGTAATTACTGCTACAGCCGGCATAGACTCAAATGTTGCATTCACCCAGTCTACCATTTCTCCGTGTGAGTTTATTGCAGGGTCGGTATTGAACATACTTTCGTAGATTTGTACTTTTGAACTGTCGTTGTCAAACATCTCTTCTACGAATATACGATAATTCTTTATCGCATCTTTAAGCTCTTTACCTTTTGCTCCTGTCGTACTCAATTCTGCATATTGTCCTGCAACGTCCAAATTATCCTTCTTCTGTATTGCCAATCCCTCTGGATCAGCATCTTTTCCGTCGGCCAAGTTTATAATACCGCTCTTGAATTCTTGAAGAAGATTGAACATTTTGTCAGACTCTTCTTTTACTCTTTTAGATTTTTCAAGCCATTCGCCTACTTTCTGAGGGTTTTGTTCGTAAAGATATTGCATATCATCGTGCAATCCTTCGTTTCTAATGTTTGCATTCTTGATTGAGTTTAGCAAACTATTATCTACCATCGAAAAACCATTCAGAATGTCGGCTGATACATTCAGTGCAAGCATTGCTGTAAGCACCAAATACATCATTCCAATCATTTTCTGTCTCGGGGTTTCCGGACAATTCTTAGCACCACCCATTTTCTAGTCTTTTTTATTTTAATGGATTAATAGAATTTAAAAACAATTATGCTTTGAGGGCATTTAACATATTACCATATACGTTGTTAAGATCTGAAATGTTCTTAGCAAGTTGGTCTGTCATTGTTTTATATGCGTCCATGTTCTTTGCAGAGGCATTTACTGCGCTTTGTAATTTCTCAAACTCATTTGTCACTGCATTGATTTTCGCATTTTGTGATTCTATTGCTGATGCTTGGCTTTGTATTCCTTTTAATTGTAGTTCGTATGCTGTATTGATTGATCCAAGATTTTTACTCAATTCACTTGCTCTTTCTGCAAATGCTTTGGTATTATCTTGTGCTGATGCCATATTTGATGCAATACCGCTGTAAGAACTGAGTAATGAATTAGATGCTTCGTCTAATTTAATTTGTTTCTCAGCAAATAATGCGGCTGCTTCTGAAGCCTTGTTAAGATTGCTTGCGTAAGAATCTGTTAAGCCTGCTACACGACTGATATTGGCTAATTGTGCAGCTGTTTCACTCATATTCTTGATGCTTTCTGTGAGTGATTTTGCCTCAGATTCAGATAATTTCTCCATTCCTGGAAGCATTGGTCCTCCATAGCCTCCGCCTGATATGCCATTGCCACCTATCGTTCCGTTGTAGTTAAGTGGATTCGGCTCTTTTGCTGTTAATGCAGGGAAGACGTGATCCCAATGATAGTCTACGTGTGGTGCATCGAATATACCGATTGCAAACAAGAAAGCTTCTGTAACCATACCGATACCAAGTGTGATACTTGCGCCCGGTAAGTGAAGAATTTTAAACATCGCACCGATGATTACAACAGATGCTCCTAATGAGTATACTGCACCAATGATACGTTTTACTTTTGGTGAGTTCCAAACTTCGTCAAATGATCTTTTTTCTGACATAATAGTTAATTAGATTTTTAGTTAGTTTTTGAAATTATAGAGTTTGTCATTTTAATTAATCGCCTATAAAACTTCTTACGCAACGGAATCCGATTGAAGGACGGCATTTGTCTTGGTATTCAAAGTCTCTCATACCGCATTGTAAGTATGCGCCTACATCTTTCCATGAACCGCCTTTGATGATTTTACGTTTCATTACTTTCGGATCTTCTCCTCTTGCTTTGTAATCGTAGTTAGGGTTCATATCATGTGTAAAGGTATTCAATGTAGGGTCGTAGGTTTGTCCAATCCATTCTGATACGTTTCCTGCCATATCATACAATCCGTAGTCGTTAGGGTCGTATGATCCTACTCTTGATGGTAATAAGTATCCATCTTCTGTGTAGTTACCACGCATAGGTTTGAAGTTCGCCATGAAGCATCCTTTACTGTCGCGTACATATGGTCCGCCCCAAGGATATTGTGCGTTATGACGTCCGCCTCTTGCTGCATATTCCCATTCAGCCTCTGTCGGCAAACGATACTCTTGTGCTCTCGGTAATTTGCCGATACTTCTATAAAGGTTCGTTCTCCAATAGCAGAATGCTTGTGCTTGTTCCCATGTAATACCTACTACAGGGAATTGTGCATAACTTGGATGTGCAAAATAGTTTTGCATTGCTGGCTCGTTGTAGCTGTATGTGTATTCTGTCATCCAGCACATCGTGTCAGGATAAATGTTGATTATTTTGCGTGCAATGAGGTCGCCTCTATTGCGTAATGGTTTCACTATTACTGTATCAACAATTCTGCCGTTTCTCATAAAAGCACTGTCAATACGGATTTTTGCGCCTTCATTATATCCTCCGGTACGCACATTGAATGAGTTACCCGGCAATGCTGCTTGGTCGAAGTTTATCCATTGGTAACTGTAATTCATAATGTGTGAGTTCAATTGGCGAGAACTTGTCTTGTCTGCCGATTGGAAGAATACTTTATTTACAGCCAAATATGCCGCATTGGTCTCTTCATCTCCCTCGAATGTCCATTTTGCATTCCATGGAATTTTTGTCTTCCAATTCAAAATAGTATCAGGGTCTGCCGCTTCGTTATAAGGGTCGTAACGAAGTGAGAAGTATTTTGCTTGATCTGGCTCTACTCCTAATACGTCAACCTCCATACGTGCCAATTCTGTTCTTGCTATAGAATCGCGTACCCAGTATACAAATTGACGATATTCTCCATTGGTTATTTCTGTAATATCCATCCAAAATGCATCAATAGACACAGTTTTTTGTGATGGCTGTACCGCCCAAGTTACTGACTGGTCGTTAGGACCCATAGTAAAGGATCCTCTCGGAATATGTACCATTCCGTAAGGAGTGGCTTCCGGACTATAACTCTCATATACACCTACAAGTTGTCCTTTAGGTTTTGAACAGCTGACAAACATTATTGCCAATGCCGTTAACGTAATTAAAACAAACTTTTTCATGTTATAGTATTCTTATGCTTTTATGTTTCTTATTAGTTTTATCCTTCATTATGCTAAAATCATAAGATAGGTAGACTTCGTGTGATCCGTGCGTGGCTCGTATCATCGTCGATGCCGGTAAATCGTAACAATATCCTATGTTTAGACCATTTATTATTTCCGCTCCGAATTGGAACGATACCGCGTTCTGGATACTGTAGGATAGGCCTCCCCAAAATTTCTCTTTATAGTCTAGCATCAAACTTATATACGCTTGCCACGATACAAAGTCGGTATATATTAATGCTGACGGCTTTAACTGATATTCCGTATCGGGAATCCTTATGTTGTATCCTCCCGTCATTGTCATAGTTTGATATATTTTAAACGACGATTTATCTCCAATCTTTATTCTGCTTCCGGGTATATGCATTACAGATATGCCGGCATACCATGTAGGATTGAAAAAATATATGCCTAACCCCATGTCAAACCCGATGCCATTCTGCTTTCCTAACGGAATTGCAGGGTCATTGGCTGCTGCTGTGTGGTATTCACTCTCCGCTATTTTGACGCTGTCGCCATTGCATGTGATACTCAACATCCCGATATTCGTGCCCAAACTCAACGTGCCGTATTCAAATTTAAATTGATATGCATACTGCAGGTTGATTTGCTGGTTGGCATAAATTCCAAATAAATCGTTTACAAACTGCACGCCTGCAGCATGGTGAGTTTTTTTTATTGTAAATGGAGTGTTGACCGAAAAAAATGTGGTTATAGGGGCGTTTTTTATGCCTATCCACTGTAGCCGCTGGGCTATCAACACTCTCATCATCTCTTGCTCTCCTATCGTTGCGGAATTATAGTACGGCTTCATATGCATGTACTGACTATAAATCCCATCAAACTGAGCCTTCGCTAAATTTGCTGTGGCAATTAATAGTATGATTACTAATAATTTTTTTTTGTGCCGCATGCTTTTTATTGTATAACTCTCTTTAATTATATAACGATACAACTAAAACATAAATTGTATGTTATTGAAAGTTTTTAATACTCTTCTTCATTAAAAAAGAAGTCTTCTTTACTTGGATAGTCCGGCCAAATGTCTTCTATTGTGTCATATACATACCCTTCGTCTTCCATCTCTTGAAGATTTTCTATCACTTCAAGTGGCGCTCCGGAGCGCATTGCATAATCTATTAGCTCGTCTTTTGTTGCCGGCCATGGTGCATCTTCCAATTTCGATGCAAGTTCTAACGTCCAATACATATCTTTTCTCCTTTTTATGCATCCGAGGATTAGTCCCCTCCTATGATGATTTCATACCATTTTTTTGCTTTAATGATACGTTTCATCAGGTGCAACTTTTTTACACCTTCTTTTGAGACGCAAAAATAATACTTTTTTTTTAATTAATTATTTTTTTACCCATAAAAAATCTTCTTTTTTATTTGTATGGGTATAGTAGCGGGCTAATACAAATAGTAAATCTGATAGCCTATTCACATATGTTAAAATGTTACCATCTATGGTAACTTCTTGATTTACAGTTATTATCTCTCTTTCTGCTCTCCTCGCTATCGCTCTGCAAACATGACAAAGAGCAGATAATTCGTCTTCTCCGTAGATGATAAAATTTTTTATCTCAGGGAGTTTTTCTTGAATTTTATCTATCGTTTCTTCAATTTCGCTTATTTTTTTTTCGCTGATTTTCGCGAAATCCATCAATTTTGTAGTTTTTGTGTCCGTTGCAAGGTTCGCTCCTACGGAAAAAAGCGTGTTTTGTATGTCAAAAATCAGATTCTTTATCTCTTCATCTTCTGTTTTCGACCGTAATAATCCCAGAAATGAGTTCAATTCATCGATAGTGCCATAGGCGTTCAAGCGTGGGTGATTTTTCATCTCCCTCTGTCCTCCGATTAATGACGTTTTTCCGGCATCTCCCGTCTTCGTATATATCTTCATTTTATAAGTAATTTACTATATAATGTTGTTTTTTCAGTTCTTTGTTGAATATTAATATGCCCATTCCGAATAGGTCGATGGATACCTTTACGTCGTCATCGGCGATTATCTCTTCCCAAATTTGCTCCATATCGGGTGACCAATGTATGTCGTCCAATACTATGATGGTTTTTTCACTTCTGTGCTTAGTGCATATCGTGTAATAGCGCTTTGTGGCTTCGTATGTGTGGTTGGCATCGATAAATACCAAGTCTAATTTATCGTATTTGTCGATAGTGGAGGGTAGTGTAGTGTCGATATTTCCTTCGATAACGGTTATGTTGTTCAAGCCTGCTTTTTTGAAATTGTCTTTCGCTATCTTCGTTAGTGCACCTTCTTTTTCGTATGTATATACTTTTGCTTTTGTGTTGTTCGACGCCAAATACATTGTGCTGATGCCCATATTTGTGCCTAATTCCACTATAGTTTTTGCTTCATTGTGCGCTGCTAACCTCTGTAGTAGTTGCGCATATTTCGGCGTTTTTCCGCTCCTCCTTAGTTCTTTTCCTATTGTAGTTTCCCTATCCGAGAGCTTGATTTTTACCGTAGAATTTATCAGTTCGCGCCTACATTTCTCTATTGTGGTGAAACTATAATAAGGGTATTTGGCATATATCGTATTGGTTATCAATTCATAAGTATATGGCGAGTGTACCCGATGTCCGTTCCAATATCGCGCATGAAACAGATAATTTATTCTCGTTTTTATTGCAAATACCAAATTCATGATATTCTTTGTTTATGGGTAGGGTATTCTCCTTTTTGCCGTTAATTACTTTATATTAGTGTATGATGACCATCGTGGCTCCAAAACCATATTGTTGGAATGAGGCGTCGCGATATTCGCATTTCTTGAATTTATGCTTTATCATCTTCTCAATTTCAGCTCGCAAAATTCCTTCGCCCTTGCCGTGAATCAATACTATCTTCTGCCCTTTGTGGTTTAGATGTTGTCTTATCAGCTTTTCCGCTTCGTCTAATTGGTATTTCAGCATATCGCCTCTCGACATTCCGTTCGTGTTGTCAAGCAATTCGTTGATATGCAAGTCGAGCTCAATAATGTCGTTCTTGTCTCTCTTTTTGTGTGTAGTCTGGCGATTCTCTTCGTTTTTTACCTCTTTAGTATTGATGGCTTCTTGTATTTTTTCAGCACTTATCGTGTTGTTAAGGTCTAATACGTCGCGATAAATTATGGTCTGCAATAATGCCGGTTTGTCGAAAAATTCCGTCTCTTTGAATGTGTGCAGCTTGTAAAATTTTACAGGATTTATCTTTAATGTGATGTCGATAACCGGTTTTGATACAAAGGCTGTTCTTTTATACGCAAAGGCTTGAAATTTTATCTCTTCATAATCATTTACCGATTCTTTGACTATTTTGTCGAGCCATAGTGTGGTTTGTGGTTCGATAATGTCTTGGTATTTAACTATGAATTTCTCTTCCGACTTTGCTTGAATACAGAATCTCAAATAGTAGTTGCTGTCGTTTACCAAGTACAATTCCATATCTGTAGTTTGTAATTGCTTGATGTCTATAGGTAAATACGCAAGGTAAATCGATAGTTCTTCGCCTTCTCGGGTCTCTTCGTTTTCATCCCAAGAATACTCTTCTGCTATTGGTTGTGGTATGTCGTTAGTTGGAATTTCTTCTTCTTTTGTCGCTTTTTTATCCTCAATCGGGAAGTTGTATTTGTCGGTTTCTTGCACTACAACTACTTCCGAGATTAGTATTGGAGTTTCAAAACCGTCGTCTTCTTCAACGAGAATGACGTTTTTTGACTGAAATCTTCGTACGATCCCGCCTCCTTTTGCATTAATAAAGCGCACTTTATCTCCTATTTTCACGCTTCCGGTCATATTCTCTATTTTTTTGCAAATTTACTATTTTCGTATGAATAAAAAAATAGGTGACCCGAAATTTTTATCGAGTCACCTACTTTCGTTTATTTTAATATTAATAATTATTTTATCTTGACATTTCTTAATTCCCAAGTTCCGCACATATCCGGTGTGCTAAAGTATTTGAATGCGATTTTTACTTTATTTCCGCAATATTCGTCAAGTGCTATTGTTGCTGTTGCAAAGGCGAAACTTCCTGTAGAATATTTATCTACGGTCAATTGTGTCCAAGTTTCGTCTACAGTGGTAGCAGTTGCATCGGTAGTTATCCATACTGTAAGTTCTTGAGATGCGTCTACCATGTAGTTCCCTGCATTCTCAAATGTCATTGTAGCTGTAGTAACTCCACTTAAATTAATTTCAGGGGAGATAAGGTATCCTTCTGCATCTTGTTTGCTATTGTTTGAATAGCCGGTTGCTTTTGCACATTGATATTTAGAGTCAAAAACCCATATGTTGGTGAGTCCACTCGGTAATACGTCATTTTGTGTTGTGAATTCACCGAGCGATTTTGTAAATGTTTCGTAGAAAATTAATCCTTCATAAGGATTTTCCGCCTTGGCATTAATTACGTTGATAGTTTTGACTTCCCATGTTCCGGCATTTGATGTTGTAGAGATATATCGTAATGCTACTCTGATTTTTTTGCCGAGATATGGAGTGAGGTCGAAATCATTAGAGCGATAGATGGTCCAATCTCCTGCATTAGCAAAATCGTTAGGGAGTTCTACCCATGTTGCTTCATTAGGGTTGCCTTCGGAATAATTTTCTGATACAAGGATACTTGCCTCTTCTGTTGGTTTTCCAAAATATCTTATAACATGGTCAATATTCATCTTGGCTTCTGCGTATCCTTCAAGTGATATCTCCGGACTGATGAGCCAGTCTTCATTGGCATTGTATTGATTGTCGACATATCCTTTTATCATTGCATAGCCGTATTTTGTGTCTACATACCATTCTTGTGCTCCACTAACATTTACTGTAGTGAAGGTGCCAAAGTCGGTACTGAAGGTCTGTGTAAAGATAATGTCATCATTGGAAATTGGTTTGTTTCCATATTCTTTATCATCTATTATTGCGTATGATGTTCCGCGGATACCGGTCATACCAAAGTAATTGGTTATTTTTCCGTAAAGAATTACTTCTTTATTCAATAAGTCTTTATTGTCTAATAAGTTAAGAGCATCTCTTATCTCTCCGGCCGGTAATTGTACAGGCATATATACTTTTATATTCTCAGTGGAGTCGGAAATGATGATATTTGTATTTACAGAGTCGGTCTCTGCAGAAAATATAGGAGAATTGAGAGTTACTTCCATAAAGCCGACGATATAGCCCTTCACAAATGCCTCGCCTAAGGTTTTACTTGCCTCTTCTACACTGTATGGTTTCTCTAATGTGCCATCGCCTTTTTCTGTATTGTCTCCTGGATCTATTGTTGGCGGTATTACTACTGGAGGACATGCTGTTGCTAATATTGCTACTGCAAGCAATAATAAAAATTTAAACTTTTTCATTTCTTTATTTATTAATTGTTATTATTATTTCTCTATAAAGGTGCCAATGTCGTTTCTATCTCTTAAATAGAATTGTTGTGACGTGTTGAATAATGATAATATACCGGTTATTTCTCCAACTCCGATAGGTATATAGTCAGCATAAAAATTACAATAACCGCTTGTGCGAACCATTATTGTACTTTCGTCTTTGAGGAAAGTTGCTTCTCTATTGGTATTTTGCTCCGCAGTCGACCATGTTAATACACCTGTAAATGCATTTTTAAAGGTGATATCTTTCAATGTTACCAACATGCCGTACATGTCGGAGGTGATTTCATCGGACGATGTTATCACTATCGGCGCAGGTAACTTGGATAAGTCAGGCCAACCGTTACAGTAAAAGTGCTTCAAACTATTGCCAAGTGAGTCGGTCATATACTCTTTATTCCAATTGTAGCGACTCATCTCAAGGCCGTAATAATTATCTGTTACTGTGTCTCCCAGTTGGTACATGTTCCTATAATCACCGATAAACATACCTTGTAAGCGTATATACACTTCTTGTCCCCTCGGCATGATATTATAGAGGTTCACTTGGTCGATAGACAAATTCAGTCCGCCGGTTTCATCTTGTATGTAGATACTTTTGTAGATATTTCCACTCTCGTCGTCTCCGGTTACTATGCCTTTTATATAAACGTTATCGGCAATAAATGTAGGTGGGTTACCTACTGTGTGGCGCATTTTAAGTTCTTCAATGCTAATTAGTTCGTCACCTTCTTGTAACTCGAATTGTGGCTCTTTAGGCTCCGGTATCGGATAATTATTACATGCGATGGCAACCAATAAAATTGCTATATATATTATATAATGTATATGTTTCATATTTTTTCCTCCTAATTAAATTAAAAACGGAATCCTACATTTAGATAAATTGTTGCTCCATAAGCATAGAAATATTTCGGCGGGAAGCGATTCAAATAGGTTTCTCTACTTGTTGAGGTATTTATAGTGCTGAAACGGCTTTGCTCGTATCCTCCCGTTTTAATATTGGTGTTATTTAAAATGTTTGATGCACTTAAGTTTATGTTTATGAAGTATTTATATTTTATTCTTATCGATTTACCTATAGATGCATCTACTGTAATAGGTACAATGCCTGTGTTTAATTTTTCTTGGCGTGTAATTCTATCAATCAATGCGGCATCAGCTTCGTTGTCGGGGTTCAATCCTGCAATGGCATCGTCGGTGCGGCGAAGCGGGTTGAAATCCAAGTAGGTGTTGGCAAAATAGTTAACGTTGATGTCAAAGAACCAATAGCTTGGGTGGAAGTAGTGGAATCCGACACTTGTGGCTATTTCCGGAGCTCCGTCCATATGGAAGCCTTTACAGTTGATTATCTTCTCAACGTCGGGGTTGATACCGTTTTCCATGCTTATTGTGGCGGTAGGGTTTGATGTGTAAATATTTTGTCCTACTGCCGCTATTGCATCAATAGTAAAGCCGTCTACTACTTTGAATTCCAATCCTAACTCTGCTCCAGTATGACGCTTGTTGAAATTGTACATTGCAAAGTTGATAAAGGTGTTGTACTCATCATTGTAGAAAGAACTTAATTCGGATGAATTCCAGAACATGGTGTTGTAAACCGTTATTCTACCATTGACTATTGGAGTTCTGATATAATAAGAGAGGTCTAAATTTAAATAAGATTCCGGACGAAGTCCCGTGAGTGGTATTAAGTTGGCTTTCACCCTTGGGGAGAAATATGCGTTATTGGCTAATACCGGATTTGTGCCATATGCTGCGTTGAAAGTGAGGATGTGGCGACCGGTGATGCGGTAGTTGATGCCTGCTTTGGCGGCATATGTGATGAAATTTTGTACCGGGCTATTTCCGTAACTTCCGTTCACAGTCTTTATCCAATTGGTAGAATAGCATTGTCCGTTTATGGTATTTGCCATTACTATATCGTCTGATGCTCGTCCATTGCGCATCAAGCCTTGTCTCCAGAAGTTGGAATACATAACTTGTACTCCGGCATATACGTCGAGGTTGGTATAACTGTATGTGAATTGTCCCCAAAGTTTTGCACTGTTGGTGAATATTTTGTAGTTGTATCCAAAGATGTCGCCAACATATACTTTTCGGTTCGGATTGTCGAGGTCGTTTTGCATGAAATTGGCATCACCCGGGTTATCTCTCTCTCCGTATTGGTCGATGTCTAACCAATAGTCTGCTCCCAAAAGGTCGTCAACGAGTTTGTAGTGGTCGGCAAGTGTCGATTGAAGTTCTATTCCGGCATCGAGTTTGTACGAGTCGGAGAAGACGTAGTTTAATACGGAGTTAGCTGTGATAACTTGTTGGTCGTTACGTCGGTTCTCTATCATGTAGCGTCCGCTTTTACCGGTTTGATTGGCAAGATAATTGGTCTGATACATTCTGTCCCAATTAATTTGTCGGTATGATTCATCAGTGCGCCAAAGTTCTTCTTTGGTTGCAGCTCCTGCCGGGTCGTCCATAGTGATGGAGTAGTTAGGTAAATTGCGGTAATAATCAGGTCGCGGGTCTGCGGATTTGTACCAGTTCATCGCTGTACGTCCGTCCATCTGATATTTGTAGCCTATTGATGTGGTGAGTTTGGAGAGGTCGTTTATTTTCCATTCATGACTCAATATGGCAATAGGAGTAAATGATTTTACTTGTTTTGCATTACGTACTACACCGTTTTGATAACCCCAGTTGGCGTTGTAGAAGTTGTTGCCGAATTTCGAACTCTCTGTTCTAAAAAATGTTCTTTTCGGTGTTAAATCATAAGCCTCTTGAGTAGATCCCGCTTGTTGTCCGCGTTTTGTAGGTGCTCCCATAATGGTGAGCGACAACGAGTGCTTATTGTTTATCCTTTTCTCTGCGGCTACCGCAAATGCCCATGCATCGTAGAATGTTCCTTCTGTATATCCCGAGTTACCCCAACGATATGATGCCGATACTGCAAATGCCCATCCGTTCTCCATCATTCCCGTTGCATATGTTGCCATAGTGCGGGTAACATATGTGCGGTTTGATGCTACTTGACTTATTTTAAATCCTTTACGTATTGCTGATGCTCTTGCATTGATATTTACAGCTCCTCCTATATTTCCAAATGTGAATGAGGCGGCTTCCGTGGCGTTGATATTCTCTTTCGAGCGTACCATATCGTTCAATCCGCCTATTTGGCTGTAGGTAAAGTAGCCGCGTTCTGCATCATTTACAAGAATACCATTTATATATGTGTTGTTGTATTTTCCATCTAAACCCCTTGTTCTGAATCTCATAGGACTGAACGTGTATGATGCGTTGGATGTAAATACGTCTCCTTTTGATGTCAATAGCGTACTTACATTTTGGCTTGATGAGCCTTCATCGTCCAATTCATTCTCTGAGATATTTAATATTATATCTTCTTTTGCACTGTTGTGTACATTTGGTAATAATATCACATCTCCAACGTCGGTAATTCTGTCTTCTACAGAGATAATCAATTGATGATTAATGACGTTACCTCCAAAAAATGTTAGTACCATCTGACCTTTTTGTAGTACTTTGAGTTCGAATTCTCCGTACTCGTTAGTGGTAGTCTCCACCTTCTCCGATAAGATGGCTACATGTACGCCCGGCATCGGTTCTTTCGCGGCATTGCTTTTTGCAACTCCTTTGATGATAAAGTTTTGCGACATTATTGCAGTGCAAAACACAAATGAAAGTAGTAAGAATGTGTAGATTCTCTTCATATTAATAGCGTTTATTTATTTTCCTTGACGTTATATCCTACAAGTCTTTCGAATCTGCTTCCGGTAGGCTTGTAATATAAAAACACTTCGTATTGATTTTTACTTTGCCAAAAACTGCCTTCTATCGGTATTTGAGTTGCCGAATTCGCACCTTTCGACATGAATACATATATATAATTGTATCCTCCTTGCTTTAAGTAGAGCGATTTATGGTAGTATTTGCGAGTATAGTCGTATTCCATCCGGCAGTTATTACTTGGTGCATTGCCGGTTATTTCTCCTAAAAGATAGATGCTACCACTCAAATAAGGTTTTTCTATTGGTAAATAGAAATGTACCCACATGTAGTCCGCCTCCAAATCGTTGTTCTCCCCATCTTGATAGTTGATGGCAAAACTCCCGTGTGCGTCGAAATTGTAAGTCTCCCTTTTATCATTACGTAAAAGTGCAGGCTCGAGGTATACGTGATATTCTTCTTCCTCATATCTTATCCTGTCGATGCCGCTTCCGTAGGTATAACGACTCGAGAAATCTATCGATCGGTATTGATTGCCCCCTTCAAAAATAAGCTCTTGTGTGTTGTCGTAACGTATTTTACTCGATAGTACGGAGGTTGGTTTAGTGAGCCGTACTTTGTTGTCTTCCCTTCCGTTTTGCTTGACTATCAGTGTAAAATCATACATTGGGTTAACCGATTTTATCTCGTCGGTTATTATCTCAATATTCAACTGCTGATATTTACCGCTTATTTCTCGTGTAGTATTGCCGGTAATCGTAGTGTTTATAATGGAAATTGGCTCCACTACCGAAAAGCATGCACTCGCTACAAGTTGGTTTTCAAAATCATTATCTTTGGCAATAAGTACAACGTAATTTCCACTCACTTTCAGTTGTACATCTTCGTTCGGAAGAGAAAATTGATAGTGGATATAATTCACGGTTGTGTTGATGGAATAGTCGTAATTTGTGATGAGATTTCCGTCAAAACCTTCTAAATATTCCATAGAAGAGAGGGCGGATGGCTCCCAATTTGAGTTGCAATGAACGATTTTATAGTGGAAATTTGATGAAATATAGCTCAATTCATCAAACGAAATGGATATATATTGCTCCGATTGCAACTCTATCACCGGTGTGCGCGTCTGTATGCCATCGGGTAAGACTTGTAATGTGCGTATGTTGTTGTCAAATATTTGAGTTTTATATGGATATGCGTTACTATATATAATCCCGAACAACAAAATAGAAGTTGTAATTACTATCTTTTTCACCTGAATATAAGATATAAATACAATTGTTTTTGTAAAAAAATATCAATTTCTCTACTGCTACATTCTCTGGCAAAGTTATGAAAAAAAAATAGTATGACCAAATACTTGCCATATAGATTTTTATTTGTACTTTTGCACTTAAATGGTGTAATATCTTAAAGTAGCTAATTATGTCAAAAGTACTTATTATCGGAGCCGGTGGTGTCGGAACTGTTGTCGCCCATAAATTGGCTCAAAATGCAGATGTTTTTACAGAAATAATGATGGCTAGTCGCACAGTTAGCAAGTGTGACGCTATTGCCGCTGATGTAAAAAAACGTTACAATGTAGAAATTAAAACAGCTAAAGTCGATGCTGATAATGTTCCTGAATTGGTTGCTTTATTCAAAAGTTTCGGTCCTAAGTTAGTCATTAACGTAGCCCTTCCTTATCAAGACCTTACAATAATGGAGGCTTGCCTTCAAGCCGGTTGTAACTATCTTGATACCGCCAATTACGAGCCGAAAGATGAGGCTCACTTCGAATATTCTTGGCAATGGGCTTTCCATGATAGATTTAAAGAAGCCGGTCTCTGCGCTATTTTAGGTTGCGGTTTCGACCCGGGTGCTACTAGCGTGTTTACTGCTTATGCCGCCAAACATTATTTCGACGAAATGCATTACCTCGATATCGTAGATTGTAATGCAGGCGACCATCATAAGGCTTTCGCTACTAACTTTAATCCGGAAATAAACATTCGCGAAATTACCCAAAAGGGTAGATATTATCAAGATGGTAAATGGGTGGAAACAGGCTCCCTCGAAATTCATCAGCCTGTAAATTACCCTGAAATCGGTCCTAAAGAGTCTTACCTCCTCTACCACGAGGAGCTCGAATCTCTCGTTAAAAACTTCCCTACTATCAAACGCGCCAGATTCTGGATGACTTTTGGTCAAGAATACCTTACACACCTCCGCGTGATACAAAATATAGGTATGGCTCGTATCGATGAAATAGATTATAACGGACAAAAAATCGTTCCTATCCAATTCCTCAAAGCCGTACTTCCTGCCCCGGAAACTTTAGGAGAAAACTATAGTGGCTATACCTCTATAGGTTGCCGTATTAGCGGTATCAAGGATGGAAAACCAAGAACGTACTACATTTATAATAATTGTTCTCACCAAGCTGCTTATAAAGAGACGGGTACTCAGGGTGTTAGCTATACAACAGGCGTGCCTGCTATGACGGGTGCCTATATGTTCCTTACCGGAAAATGGAGCGGTGCCGGAGTATTTAATGTAGAACAATTCGACCCGGATCCATTCCTCAAAAAAATGGCTGAGAGCGGATTGCCTTGGCACGAAGTGGTGGATGGTGACCTGGAATTTTAATATCCCTTTTTAATCATTGATATATCACACAATGAAAAAAATTATCGAACAAATTTCTGCTGCCGTTGACTCTTTTTATGCCAATACCCCGGAAGAATTAGAGTCTCTGCGAATAAAATATCTTAGTAAAAAAGGCGAAATTTCCGAACTCTTCAATGAGTTTCGCAATGTGCCTGCCGAACAAAAAAGAGAGATTGGTCAGCTCCTTAATCAGTTGAGAGACAAAGCTCAACATAAAATGGCTGAACTCAAAGAGATTATCGACAGAAATAAACAAGAAGCCGATAAACTCGACCTTACTCGTACTGCCGAGCCTATCGCTCTCGGTACGCGACACCCCCTCTCACTCGTAAAAAATGAGATAATCGATATCTTTTCCAGAATCGGCTTCGTAGTGGCAGACGGTCCTGAAATAGAGGACGATTGGCACGTTTTCGAATCACTCAACTTCCCGCCTGAGCACCCGGCTCGAGATATGCAGGATACTTTCTTTATCGAAAAACACCCCGACATATTGCTCCGTACTCATACTTCAAGCGTCGAAACTCGTGTGATGACTTCTCAAAAACCTCCTATCCGTATATTATCTCCGGGTAGAGTGTATCGTAATGAGGCTATCTCTTATCGCGCTCACTGCTTCTTCCATCAAGTGGAAGGCCTCTACGTCGATAAAAACGTCTCTTTTGCCGATCTAAAACAGGTACTCCTCTATTTCGCTCGCGAAATGTTCGGTGAAAATACTCAAATTCGTCTCCGCCCTTCTTATTTCCCTTTTACCGAGCCTTCTGCCGAAATGGATATTTCTTGCAATATCTGTGGTGGTAAGGGTTGCCCTTTCTGTAAAGGTACCGGTTGGGTGGAAATACTCGGTTGCGGTATGGTGGACCCTAACGTGCTGAAAGCTTGTAATATCGACCCTGACGTATATACAGGTTACGCTTTCGGTCTCGGCGTGGAACGTATCACCAACCTTAAATACCAAGTGAAAGATTTGAGAATGTTTTCTGAAAATGATGTTCGTTTCCTTAATCAATTCAAATGATAAGGCTGTTTGATGATAACCCAAACCTCAATGCCATTACCAAAATTGTTGAGGTTTTACGTAATGGTGGCGTAATTATTTACCCTACCGATACCGTATATGCCTTGGGCTGCGATATTTTTCAAACTAAAGCCCTCGAGAAAATTTGTCGTATCAAGGGTGTTGATGTCAAAAAGGCTAAATTCTCCGTTATGTGCGACTCGCTTAAGCAAATAAGCGAATTTACCAAAATGGATGACGATACCTTTAAGATTATCAAAAAAAATACTCCCGGTCCGTTTACTTTTATCCTCGACGGTAATAATAAATTACCGAGGTTATTTAAAGAGAGAAAAACTATCGGCATCCGTATACCCGATAGAAATCTTGTAAAAGTAATTGTGCAGGAATTAGGTAATCCTATTTTTACTACGTCACTTCGTATTGATGGTCAAGAGCCTGATTATGAGGTGAATGCCGAACTGATAAAAGAGAAGTACGGAAGTAGGGTAGACCTTATTATCGACGGCGGTCTCGGTGTAAACAGCCTCTCTACCGTGGTCGATTGTACCGGCGATGATCTTGAAATAATTCGACAGGGAGTAGGGGAGTTAATTTTATAAACTAATATGCTAAAATATTTATATTCAGTTTGTTATAAATTAAACGCCTCCTAATAATTAAAAATATTATTTAATTGCTTATTTTTTGAATGCTATTCAAATAAAAATTCGTACATTTGCAAAGTTAATAAATACATAATTTTTTATAGTCATATATGAAACATGTTTTTAGAGCACTTCTCATTTGCGCTATCTGCGTTTTGGGTTATATGTGCGTTACAAGTATTACTTCTGTTATAAAGTTCGACAAATCACGTGAATTGCGTGAAACCGCCATTAAAAAGAATTTAATCGAAATTCGTAAAGCCGAAATCGAATATCAAAAAGTAAAAGGCGTTTTCTGCGCCAATACCGATACTTTGGTCGATTTTATCCTTAATGGTCAATTACCTGTTGTATTGAAAGAAGGTACTTTAACTGACGAACAATTGAAAAACGGCCTCACCGAAGAAAAGGCTCTCAAAATTGTGAAAAAAGGTAATATGAAAGAGATTAAAGCTAACGGTCTCGAAGGTTTCCGTCGTGATACTTCTTACGTAAACGTGTATGAAGTGCTCTTCGCCGAGCAATATACTCGTGAGGAAATTCCTAATCTCATGGTTATTCCTTATTCCAATAACGTGAAATTTTCTTTAGATACTGCGCGCCTTACCAACTACAATACCGGTTATGTGCTTCCTCTTTTCGAAGCTTGCGCCCCTTATGATGCTTATCTCGGTGATCTCGACCGCCAACAACTCATAAATCTTAAAGATTTGCAAACCAAATTAGAGAGATATTGCGGTCTTAAAGTAGGATCGGTTACCGAGTCTAATAACCACGCCGGTAACTGGGAATAAGCCTCTAATACTTTTTTCGAAAATTTTCAATGGCAGATAATCTTGACTTATTATCTTCAAAGTTTGTATTCGAAAATACCAATATATATAGTTTATCCATCCGGCACCAACCGGATGGATATTCTTTTTCTGTTCTGGATGATAATGGTATTGTCGTTGCAATTAAGCATGTCGTCTGTGATAAAAACTACGACCTGGGGGGCGACCCGCTCCTTAACCTGCATTTTAAATCGATAAAATATATCGAATGCAGCCACTATGCAATTATCCCCGATGCCTTGCTTTCCGATAAATCGAAATTATTCCTGCCCTTGGAAAAAGATAAAATAGCTATCTCCGGTACTAAATGCTGTACCCCGATTAGCTCAGTTATCTCTGAAAAAGTGAATGTCGTCTTCGTTTCTAATGAAAAACAACTGCCCTCGCCACTAAAACAGCTCATGCAAAACGGCTTTGAAATTCTGTTTACTCACGAAATGGCTCTGCTTATTAATATGGCAACAACCGTAGAAGAACGAATTTTTATGCTGTGCGAGGTGATGGCTAATGCATTGAATATCATAGCTGTAAATAATGGCAAGATGGTTATGTGCACTTCTTACGCCGTAAATTCGGAACTCGATATTCTTTATTACGTTATGGAGGCTTATCATGTGCTGAATTTCGACCCCAATTCTGTTAAACTCTTCTTCATCGGCGATATGGTCACATTCCCATTCTTAAACGAAGTGAAGAAGTTTGTGCGGTTTTGTAGTTCTATTCCGCCTGCAAATCTCTCTGCCGATATCATCATCCCTAATCCCGAATATTTTACTTTAATATCCAATTCCATATAAGAAATGAGAATAATTAGTGGTAAATATAAAGGTCGCCGCTTCGATCCTCCAACGAATATTACAGCCCGCCCTACGACGGATTTTGCCAAGGAGTCGCTCTTTAACCTCATCAATAACATGATGGATATCGAGGGGTGTACTGTTCTCGACCTCTTTTCAGGCACCGGCTCAATAAGTTATGAATTCGCATCCCGAGATGCAAGCTATATTACCGCTGTAGAGATGAGCGAAAAACATATCGCCTTTATTAGAAAAACTTGTGCTACTCTTGGTATCGATAATGTAAGAGTGCAACGTAGCGATGTGTTTAGATTTATCGCTTCTACTAAAGCTACTTACGACGTTATCTTTGCCGACCCTCCGTATCAGTTGGAGAGAATAGCAGAAATTCCGGACCTGATTTTTGCTAATAATTTACTTGCCGACGATGGTATCCTTATAGTGGAGCACGGGGTTTCTACCGATTTTTCAAATCATCCCAATTTCTTTGAACATCGTAATTATGGTAATGTTCATTTCTCTTTCTTTAAAACTTTAGACTCATAGACTCATAGACTCTTTGTCTTTCAGACTCTTAGTCTTTTTATCTTTTTGTCTTTTAGACTCTTAGTCTTTTAGTCTCTTAGCCTCATAATAATTAACCCTTAAATAAAATACCATCCAAAATTAATGGAGAATGAGAATTTAAAAAAGCAAACTGCATCCTCGCTTGTGTGGAATGTTTTCAACAAGATAGGATATCAGGTGATAGCCTTTTGTGTGGCTATTATCACTACTCGTATTCTCTCTCCGGAGGACTTCGGTTATATTGCCGCTTTGGCTCTGTTTACCATTTTGAGCGGTGTGCTTATTGAGAGTGGTTTCTATGTAGCTCTTATTCGTCGCGATAATAATTCGCGTGCCGACTACAGCGCCGCTTTTTATTTCAATGTATTGTTGAGCATAGTCTTATATCTCATCCTCTTTTTCTGCGCTCCTATCATTGCCGATTTCTTCCATATGCCTCCTTTATTAAACCTTTCAAGGGTGATTTTCCTCTCTTTAGTAATCAATTCTTTTGCAATAGTTCCGAATGTAATTCTTACTAAAGGGCTTAAATTTAAGCAGATAGCTATCTCTGATTTGGGTGGTATGATTATCTCTTCTATCATTACTATAGTTATGGCTGTCAAGGGATTCGGCTATTGGGCTATAGCTGCACAACAGGTTTCTCAGGTGTTTTTTAAAACTGTTTTCTTCTGGTGCTTTAGCAAATGGCTACCGTGCTGGAAGTCTAATTTCGCCGTTATCAAAGAGTTATTCTCTTTCAGCTTTGCTATTATTATCTCCTCGCTTCTTACACATATTTCTAAATATATCTACAATTTCATTATCGGGCGAACTTATTCTACTGCCGATCTCGGCTATTACGGTCAGGCTAACAAGTACTATCAAATTCCCGTTAATGTAATTACCAATTCAGTTACAGGCGTCGCATACCCGGTTTTTTCTTCTTTAAATAACGATAAAGAGCGTCAAGTGACTTATATTAAGAAGATTATAGCTCTTATGTCGTTCTTTGCATTTCCTGTAATTACCGGTTTCCTCGCCGTTGCTCCGAATTTTATTACCGTTGTAATAACCGATAAATGGATGCCTATTCTGCCTTACTTGCAGATGTTCCTGATTTCAGCCCTCGTTCAGCCTTTTATCACACTTAATATCAATATTTTTAATGTAAAAGGCTACTCTAAATTCTTCCTTTATGTAGAGATTTTGATGGTTTGCCTCACCGCCTTTTTCCTCCTCATCATGCACAATTCTATCATGCAGATGATTGTGGGATTTTTACTTACAAACTTTATCGTGTGGGTAGTAACGCTTTTCCTCGTTAAGCATTGCGTCGGAATTTCTTGTTTTATGCAAATTCGTCAGATGTTGCCTTCTTTATTAATTAGCATCGCTATGTGTGCTATCGTCATGCTCTTCGATGCTTTCGTGCCGATGTCTCCGCTTGGTAAACTCTGTTGCGAACTGTTCATCGGCGTGGTAAGTTATACTTTATTTGCTTGGATATTTAAATTCGCTATTTTTAAAGATGTTGTTAATCAAATAGTTAATAAGTTTATTCATAAATGAAACACTCTATTCCTATTCAACTTCGTTTTAATGATACCGATGCATTAGGACACGTAAATAATTCTACTTATTTTAGTTTTTATGACTTGGGAAAAACCGAGTATTTTCGCACTCTGTATGGAGATAACTATTTTACGAAAGAGATTGATATAGTGGTTGCTCATGCGGAAGTGGACTTTTTGGAGCCTGTTTTCCTTACCGATGATATCAGCGTGGAAACTTCTGTAACTCATATCGGATCAAAGAGTTTTTCGCTCTACCAACAAATAAGGGACAACCGTACAAATAATGTGAAATGTAAATGCACTACTATCATGGTAGGTTACGATTTTAAAAAGAAAATTACTATACCTATTTCCGACGAATGGCGCAAAGTAATAGCCGATTACGAAGAACGTCCAGATTTTTTGGACAATGAAAAATAATCATTACCTTTGTATTTGAAAGTAAAAATTGTAAAATTCTAATATCACAAAACATGATTTCACAGAAACTGCTTAATCCTCAGAGTATTGTGGTGGTTGGTGCATCTAACGATGTGCAAAAACCCGGTGGCAAACTCCTGAAAAATTTATTGGAAAGTAACTTCAAAGGTAAAGTTTACGTTGTAAATCCTAAAGAAGCTGAAATTCAAGGTATCAAATGCCATGCAAAAGTAGAAGACCTGCCTCAGGTTGACTGCGCTCTTATGGCTATTGCTTCTAAATATTGCCTTCATACTGTAGAAGTTCTTGCTAAAGAGAAACAATGTGGCGGATACGTTATCATCTCTGCCGGCTTCTCTGAAGAAAACCATGAAGGCGCTGAAATAGAACACAAAATCGTAGAAATTATCGATAGCGTAGGTGGCTCCCTTATCGGTCCTAACTGTACCGGTTTCCTCAATGTTAACTATACAGGTGCTTTCGATGCTCCAATTCCTCAATTGAATCCTCAAGGTGTGGATTTCGTTACCGGCTCCGGTGCTACTGCCGTATTTATCAAAGAAATAGGTATTACTAACGGTCTTCAATTCAATTCTGTTTGGGCTGTGGGTAACTCCGCTCAAATCGGTATCGAAGAGGTACTTGAGTATTGGGACGAGACCTATGTTGCCGGTCAATCCGCTTTCGTAAAAATGATTTATATGGAGAGCATCCGTAACCCTCAAAAGTTACTTAAACATGCTTCTTCCCTTATCCGTAAAGGTTGTAAAATTGCAGCTATCAAATCCGGTTGCTCTTCTGCCGGTAGTCGCGCTGCTTCTTCTCATACAGGTGCTTTAGCTACTTCCGATGTTGCCGTAGATGCTCTCTTCCGTAAAGCCGGTATCGTTCGTTGTAGCAACCGCCTCGAGCTCGTCAACGTCTGCTCCGTATTTATGCATCCTGAAATGAAGGGTAAAAATATGGCTATCATCACCCACGCCGGCGGTCCTGCCGTAATGCTCACCGACGTGCTCTCTAATAACGGTCTCGAAGTGCCTGCTATTACCGGTCCTAAAGCTCAAGAGCTTCTTACAAAATTGTTCCCGGGCTCTTCTGTTGCTAACCCTATCGACTTCCTCGCTACCGGTACTGCCGAGCAACTCGGTTATATCATCGATGCTTGTGAAAACGATTTCGATAATATCGACGCTATGGCTGTCATCTTCGGTTCTCCGGGTCTTTTCGCTAACTGGGAGGTCTATCGCGTTCTCGATGAGAAGATGAAGACTTGCAAAAAACCTATCTTCCCTATTTTGCCTTCTATCATAAATGTAAAAGAAGAAATAGAAGATTTTATCAACGTTAAACATCGTATCAACTTCAGCGAAGAGTGCGTGTTCGGTAATGCCCTCGCAAAAGTTTACAATACACCGGCTCCACAACCTGAAGTTCTTAATATTCCGGAAATCGACAAAGCCGCTATCCGTAAGGTTGTTGATAACGCTAAAAACGGTTATCTCTCTCTTGATGAAATCAACCAACTCCTCGATGCTGCAGGTATTAATCGCAAACTCAATGCCGAAGTTCGCACCGAAGATGATGCCGTTAAACAAGCTCAAGAGATGGGATTCCCTCTCGTAATGAAAGTGTGTGGTCCGGTTCACAAATCTGATGTCGGCGGTGTAGTTCTTAATGTAACCGATATGGATACCGTTCGCAAAGAGTTCAACCGCCTTATCAAGATTAAAGATACTTATGCCGTAGAGATTTGCCCAATGTACCATGGTACAGAGATATTTATCGGTGCAAGTCGCGAGCCTAAATTCGGCCATCAAGTGCTCTGCGGTCTCGGTGGTATCTTCATCGAAGTACTTAAAGATGTACAAGCTTCTCTCGCACCAATCTCTGTAGAAGAGGCTCACTCAATGATTAAGAACCTTCGCGGTTATAAAATTATTAAGGGTGTGCGCGGTCAAGAGCCTGTTAATGAAGACCTTTTTGCAGAAGCTGTTTCTCGCATCTCCGCCCTCGTTACCGTAGCTCCTGAAATTGCAGAGATGGACCTCAATCCGCTCCTCGGCTCTGCTAACGCCGTTGTCGCCGTTGATGCCCGTATTCGTATCGAGAAATAATTTTAAGACTAACGGGAATATAGACTCTTAGAGTCTTCGACTTTTAGATTTTTAGGCTTTTAGATTTTTAGGCTTTTAGTCCTATTGACTATTCGACTTTTAGCTCCTTAGGCATGTGAAAGCTTTGTGAGGGCTGACAAAACACAACTCAGACTTTTGGCCCCTTAGTCTTTTCGACTTTTAACCCCTTAGTCTTTTAGTCACTTAGCCTCTTAGTCTTAAATGCAAAATAATAAAAAGAGTGTCACTCGAAACTACCTTCAAGTGACACTCTTTTTTTCTGATTTTAAAGTCAAATTTTAGTACTTAATTATTGTTCCGTAAGTACTTGATTTTATGACTGATTTTAAAGTCTGATTAAATATCTGATTATAGTCTAACGTCAATTATTCTATCATACCTATCTGTTTTAACCAAGTCAATACCCTCCTCTTTTGAACGGGCTACTTGCTCTCGCGGTACTGCAATGCCTTCTATTACAGTGGTTTTCTTCTCAAGGTTGCGTATGGTTTTGATAGCATCGGAAAAACGGCTACCTCCATGTCGGGAAATTCGATGTAGTCCTTGGCAAAGGGTGTTGATAGCGCCTGAAAAACGGCTACCTCCGTGTGTACAGAAAAGAATGATTGTCTTGTTCAATTCCGTAGTAAAGCCACACGGCTCTATAGCCCTATTAGCTTGTTGTAAATTTTGCGCATTAACAGATATCATAGACATAGTTATTACGATTAAAAACACTAACAATTTTCTCATACTAAACACTAATTAAATCATTGGTTTTCCGACAGCAAAATTATAACTATCTCCCCGCCTGCTAACTACCCGAATTACTGATTAAATTATACATATTAATGATAATCGTATGTTTTTTATGAGTATAGTAAATTTGAGTAATCTACTTTCTATAAGCATTGCAGGAGTAATGGAAAATATATCGCTGTAAAAAATTAATTAGTAAATATTTGTTAGTACAATTAATTATATTTACCTTTGTTGAGTGATATAGAGAAATAATGCCCTTGCGGGTTAGATTCATATATCAAGCATATATTTTTTATTGGTAGGGTGGTAAATATTATTTATACATTATGAATGTTATTGGAAAAATATCCGGGTCATGGATGTTATTAATATGCATATTTTTATGTGTTTTGGAGTGTAAGGCGGATAATAATTTCGTATCTGAAATTGATAGTATCGAAACTGTTGAATTTGGGTCTGATATAATTGTGTTTGGAGGAATAGAGATGCCTTATAGGCTTGCACATTTTAGTGGTACCGGTAAATCGTCACTTGTTATTTATTTGCACGGCGGTACAAGCAAAGGTAATGACAATGAAAAACAATTGAATGAGGCTGGAATTGATAGTATTGCCAATTATTTACAACTAAGAGAAATTAATTCAATATTCCTTGTCCCTCAATGTCCTTCAGATAAATCATGGGGAGGAACCATACTTGGTGTATTGAAGTCGTTGATAGACAGATATATTGAAGAAGGAATAGGAGAGGAAAGTGACGTGTATATATTTGGAGGTTCGATGGGAGGCACAGGTACATGGAGCATGTTGTCTGCTTATCCGGGTATGTTTTCAGCAGCTATGCCGGTGGCTGGTAACCCGTCAAGATGTGATGCCGACAAAGTGGCATTAACCCCCGTTTGTACAGTAATGGGTACAGCCGATAGGATTATGAGTGTAGAAACGACATCTGATTTTGTTGACGAACTGAATGTACGTAATGGTATTACAAAATTTGATATTGAAGAGGGATGGACACATGAAATGACCTGCATTCAAAGTTATACAACTCATCGCCTTGATTGGGTGTTTAGTCATAAATCAATTCCTTCCGGAATAGAGAGTCAAATGGAAGATAACAAGATTATAAAATCGATGCAATATTACACAATAGACGGCAAAAATATTATCAACCCCACCCGTCAAAGGATTGTACCTTATCCAATATCTTTACACCGATGGTTCAGTAACAGTATTGAAAAAAGTAAATTGAAGAAGAAAAAGTCTTATTGTGTATTTTTTTATGAGAAAAATAAGACGAAAAATCTTTCCCTACTCTCAACAAGCAACTGCAAAGTTAGTGTCCACATTTAAAGACAACTTCAATTGGAGAGAAGGGTTTTATTTCTTGCTTGTCATTACTTTAATATGGTGTTGTTCATTGATAATATTTCGTTGTAATATTGTGTGTCTTTTTAGTCTATTGATTTGAGTTCAAAGCCATATAGGTGTGATTCATATTTTTTTTAAGTATTCCGAATAATTACTTAATAATCTCGTAAATTTCTCTTTTGTGCTTTTGGGAATAAATATTGATTGGAGAGATGAACACAAATCGTATTTGTATATAACTATGTATCAACACTTTCGATATAAAACGGTAGAAAAGTGGAGTCGTAGATTCTATGGTCGACAAAAAAGTTGGAGATTTAACAGTTTTAACTTTCTGGAAGCACAAAATGGATGAAAGTTTGCAGGTTTTGAGCTGTTATTATGGCTTACAATAGATGTTTCTTCGAAGGTGATATTAAACTGCGACGGATTGTCGCAGTTTTTACATTGTGATATATTGACCTTGATGAGTAAGTTCTGTGGCAATGATTAGTCTATATTATATTACGCACACGAGATTATGTCAAAGGGAAGAATTCGCGAATTTCTATAAACTCAGTCGTATGATGATGAGCAAAAAATTGAAGAATTGCTAGATAATTGTTTCGAACTGTAACATGGCGCATTTTTGCCATTTGTACATCTGCCATATAGTTAAATATATATAAAAAAGCATGGTAACTACGAAAACAGCCGAATAAAGCCCATGTGATTCAAATATTTTCTGTAATTTTGTAGCATAATTACGATAACAGATAAAATATTGCGATATGATACGAGATTTTTGGGTAAAGAACTATCTTTCCATTCGCGACAAGCAGGAATTAAGCTTTGTGGCCAAGGGACCATCTTCGGAACTTGTCACCGAAGTCGCTGATGGTGTGTTCTTGTACAAGTTAGGCATCCTATATGGTTCAAACGCTTCGGGCAAGTCGAATATGCTGATAGCCATGAACGAGGTGTTCCGCCTGTTGGTCATGCCAAAGGCTGATGCGACAGTCGAAATTGGCGGTTGCATTCCCTTTGTGCTTACCAAAAATGAGCCAACAGAAATGCACGTATCATTCTATGCCGATGGCACCCGATATGACTACGACGTCACATTCAACGGCAAGCACATTCTGAGTGAAGCCTTGTACTATTACCCCAACAAATCGAAATCGCTGTTCTATGAGCGTAGTTTTGTGGGTGAGAACGTACAGGCTGACATCAAGTTTGGTGCGAGTCTCAAACTACAAGTCAAGACGCAAGAGAGCATCCGTGAAAACACGCTGAACAATCACAGCGTATTGTCCGTATGCCGAAAGGCTGCCTTGAAAGAAGACATAGCTCCATTCAACACGCTTCATGCTTGGATTATGGACAACTATCATGAGATAGATGGCGATGGAGACAAAGGTATTGTCGAGATTTTGAAGGATGCTTACAGCAATCCCAAGAAGCGTAAGTTCTATAACACAATGCTCCAGAAGGCCGACTTGAACATTCTGGAATATCGCCCTGTCGTTGAAGACCGCATTGTGCCCAATGATTTCCGCGAGCGTATCCAGAAGGAGAATATCCCCGAGGAGATGAAAGATGTCCTGTTGAAGCCTACTACAGATTCCATTACCTTCTTGAACCATTCCGACAATGGCGATTTTGATATTCCCCTCAGATGGCAGTCAAAAGGTACTCAGAAGTACATCCGCATTCTCGATGCATTATACGACTTGATAACAAGTCCTCACGTGTATTATCTTGATGAACTGGGCGAGGATCTGCACAACGACTTGTTGTACTACTATCTCAATGTCTTCATCTTTAACTCTGACAAGTCGCAATTGGTTATCACGAGTCAGGAGACCACTCTCTTGTCGCAGGATATGATTAACGAGAACAGAGGTGTGGTGTGGTTTGTCGAGAAGAACAAGAAGACCGCTTCCTCCGAGTATGCTCGTGGCGATTCCTTCGGCTTGCATAAGAATCTGTCGCTTTACAATTCATACCGCATTGGCCGATTGGGAGCCAAACCAGAACTGGGTAGTATCTTTATAAATCTGGAGGACTGATATGGGAAAGCTACGACAGACAGCCCTTATCTTGGGTGAAGGACCAACTGAATTCTTCTACTTCAAGTCCCTATGCGACGTGTTCAAGCGTCTCACCATCAAACCAGACTATCCGAAGCATACCAATATCAAGGAACTGGATGCAAAGATAGCAGAGGGTGTGGCAATGGGCTACAACCATATCTTCTGCATCATCGATATGGATACTAAGGACAAGGAGCCAGAGTGTTCACAATACCAGAAGCTAAAGACAAAGTACGCTAAGCCTATCGACAAACCGAAGAAAGGTATTTACTGTGAGGTGGAGTTTTTCGAGACTCACCGCTGCACAGAACTGTTCTTCCTCTACTATTTCCGTTACACATCACGTCCATACGAAACACAAGAACCTTTGCTCAAAGATTTGAACCAATGTGTCGAGTATCGAAAGACGATAGAGTTCTTCATCAAGACCAAAGGACTTCACGGTTACTTTGAGCGCAATGGTGGTTCTTTGGCATATGCAACAGTTAATGCCGATCACTCTATCGAAGAAAAGCAAACGAGTGGCAGAGCCTACACTTTCTCTGAACTTGGGCGGCTAATGAAGATTTTGAAAGAACTATCTATTTGATTGTTGAAACTAAAACCTTCAATACAGTAATAATATATTGGTAGTAATAATTGATAGTCTAAAATAAAAAATAGCATATATGGATAGAATTTCAGATAAGCGGAAATGCATGGCCTCATTGGCTGTGTTTCGTGATTTATACAATACAAAAAGAGACATTTATAGTGTTATTGCTGAATTTGCAAAATTAGCTTTAGCAGAAAATGCGTTGTCATCTTTTAATTTACAACAGATGGTAAATATTATTAATCAGGAATATGGTTTTGATTTACCTGTGGCAGTTGTAAAAAGAGCATTGGGCAAATTAAAATTCCTCGATAACGACAAGTCCTTATATGCAATAAAACAAGATGCAGTCTTTAATGCAGATGATATTAGAAATAACACAATACATGAAAATGCCGAGAATCAAAAGGCAATAGACTCGCTTTGTGATTACGTACAAAGGAAAATAGGGACAAATCTTTCTGAGAAAGAGAAAAAGGATTTGTGTAATGATTTCTGTGCTTTTATCATAGATGATACTACTACATCAAAATATGGAGAGCATATCTTGCAATTCATAATTGAACAGTCAAATGATAAGGATTTCATAGAGCAGTTAAATCAAATAAAACAAGGTGTTGTGATTTTTGTTGGCTTAAATTACAATGCAGATTATAATGCTATCGATAAACTTGATACCCCTTTGCATATCTATTTAGACACGGAAATTATATTTCACATGTTTGGGTTAAATGGTGAATTGTATAAAGGTTTGTTTGATGAGTTTTTCGAGTTGGTTCAAGAAATAAATAAAAAAGCGAAAAATCCAATTATCAAACTAAGATATTTTGCAGAGAATCGAGATGAGATAGATGCGTTTTTTAAAATAGCTGAACGGATTGTTCGTAAAGAAGAGCAACTTAATCCTTCAAAACAGGCAATGTGTAATATCGTGAATGGATGTATTGATGCATCAGAAGTTGTGGAGAAAAAAGCGGATTTATTTCGAATGTTGTCCGAGAAGAATATTACAATAGACTCGCAAGAACATTATTATGATAAGGAAGTGAATTGGGACTTCTTGATTAATAGTGAGTCTTTTTATGAATACAAGGATGATGACACCTCTGAAAAGGACATAGATAGAAAAGTTAATCTTTTAAATTACATCTCAATCAAAAGAGGATATAAGAGCCAATCTATATTTAGAAATGTAGGTCACATATTGCTGTCTGCCAATAAGGTTACGTTCAATATTGCTTTTGACCCGAATGTTAAAATTGACAATTGTGTTCCATTGGCAACAAGCCTTTCATTCTTAACCAATAGATTTTGGATGGTCTTAAATAAAGGGTTGTCAAATTTGTCAACACTTCGTTCAATAAATGTCATAACTAAAGCCCAAATAGCTTTGTCATCCCGCATCAATGATAATGTTGGAAGGCTATTTTCTCAATTTATAGAAGAAGACAAACAGGGAAAATTTGACACAGACAGAAGGAAGGCAACCTTAGCAGAATTGCATAAATCATCAGTTAGCCCAGACGATTTGAATGCCGATAATGCAGATGCCTATGTAGACGTATTGAGTGTTACTGATATAAACACTTTCATTGCTGAGAAAGAACTGTCCGAAGCGAAAAACAAAAAAGAGCATCTAGAGACTCTAAAAAAAATGGAAGAAATGAAAGAACAATATGATGCAGCTTTGAAAGAACGTGACATACAATCATCGGAAAAAGATGTCGCTCTTAGAAAAGCAGCATTAGAAATACAATCTGCCAGGAATAGCGAATATCAAAACGAATACCAGAAACAAAATGAAGATTATATAGAAAAGAAAAACATCTATATCAAGAAGAGCCAGAAAAAATATTGGGTAAATAGCGTTATGATAGTATTTGTTCATTTACTATTAGTCATAGTTTTATTCGTAATAAATTGTTTCATAAACATCAAAAAGAATGAGGCTGTAGATAATAATTTATGGATTAGGATTGTTATAGCCATATTTAACTTCATTGTCTTCATGATTCCCTTTATGCGTCCGTTATGGAATCATGAAAGGGTTTCTAAGGCATACCAATTCCTTCTCTGTCAATCATACAGAAAACAAAGGAATATAGAGTATGAAAATGAATATAGGGGCAACAATCCAGAGCCAATACTGAAACAAATATCAATAGAAGAGATTCTGGAAGAACTGAAGAATAACAGATAAATACATACAAGTATCAAATAAGTTGATTATGATTATTGTGCCACAAACATTTCGGGCGGAAAACTGTATATTTTATCAGTTTCCGCCCGAAATTATATACACAGAACTACTTTGTCACTATGTCATACAAACTCTTGTAGTCCTTGGCAACGTCGTAGATGTAGCCGTTGTCGCTGATGGCCTTGAAGTGGCGACGGGCACATTCGATTTTGCTTTCCTCAGAGCCTCGGAGCTGGGAGCCTTGAAGGTCATTGCCTTTGGATTCTGCCACAAAATAGACGTGCTTGACACTTCCTTCCCTGAAGGCGACTGCCCAGTCGGGATTGTACTTGCCCATTGGCGTATTGATGTAGAAGCCGTTTGGCAACTTAGTATAGACAACTACGTCATCTTCGTGCTCCAGCGATTCTGCAAAGTTCTTCTCTGTACCCATGCTGTCGAGTACCACGAGGTCATAGAGTGACTTGGTGGATTCGATAGCGTTGATGCCCAACTTGCCGCGAAGCATGTTCTCGGTGAAAATATCGGTCGAGAACTTGTCGTTCAACTTCTCATACTTGATGCACTGGATAACGGCAAGTGCCTTGCAGTCGTTGATAATCAAACCAGCCTTGATGATGAACTCTTCTGGATTCAACTTGAACAGGTGGAAGGTTGCAGGCTTAACGCCTTTCAGAATCTCTACGATCGTCTTACGAGTCAAGCCTGTAGCTGTTACCAGTTTGCCGATAAGGTCATAAGTTACTCCCTTGCCGATAGCCTCTGTAACATGAATGGTGCGAGTGTTTCCCTGAGTCATAGCTACACCAGCCTCCAGGGATTCTTTATCACGCACGTTGTCAAGAGAACCACCCTCTACCACAATGCGTATCTCTGTCACCTTCAGATTATCATCCAGCGCTTTGATAGATTTCTTCACAAGGTCAGACGTGTCGAAGTTCACCTGATAGTAAGTACGCTGGTTAATACGTTTCCAAAGATTTTGGAACTCCTTCTTGTCAAAATTTTCCTGCTGGAAGTTAGCAGTCTTTGGTTTTCGTGCGTCTTCTGGCTTGACAGATGACGGATTGAATACGGTGTCAAGAGCCGCTATGATTCCATCCTTCAAATCGTTAAGCTTACCAAAGTCAAGAGTGCCATTTCGCTTAGCTTCATGATATTCCGCTGTCAACACTCCTTCGTCATCAACATAGTCTTGACGTATAAGGGCATTGTAGATAGCACGTGCTTGTGCAAGGTCGAAACGTCCATTAGTGCCGTCGGCTTTAGTATAAGGCTTACCCTCAAACAGGTTTGGAGTGATGATGATGGGTCTGTCGCCACAAGCTTCAGCCATTTCCGTCTGGAGTTTCTTGGCAAAGTCATCATAACTCTCGCTGGCGATGACTGTGAGGATATTGGTATCAAAGACGTGATCACCCAACACATCAGCATCCTGTCGTTCACCATTTTGGTTCACGCACAGACGCATACCACGACCAACCTCCTGACGCTTCTTTGTCTCGTTGTCGGAGTTCTTCAGGGTGCATATCTGAAAAACATTTGGATTATCCCAACCTTCCTTCAATGCAGAGTGCGAGAAGATGAAGCGTACTGGCTCTTTCAGCGACAACAAGCGTTCCTTGTCCTTCATGATAAGGTCAAAAGCACGTTCCTCATTCTCGCCCTCCTTGTTGCCCGAGTCAACGGCTTTCCCCTTCTTGTCCATCGAGAAATAGCCTTGGTGCACTCGCTCTGCGGCATTTCGTGGGTCGGAGAGATAACGCAGATAGGCTTCGTCAGTGAAGGTCGGTTGCAGTTCCGACACCACATTTCGGTATTCTTCCTCAAACATCTTGGCAAACTTGCCTTTGGTCTCCGGTCCCTCATATAAACGATAGCTATCCACATGGTCAATGAAGAAAAGACTGAGCACCTTGATCTTCTGCCCAAACAGTTGACGTTCACGCTCCAGGTGGGTGCGGATAGTCTCACGTATCTGAATACGACGCAAGTAGTCTTCGTTTACAGCACCAACTGCATCGCCCTCATGGAGAACTAAGCCATTGACAAATCGTACTGTACCTTCTATTCCGTCAATACGTTCCACAATGAAGTTGTTCTTGTACTCGTTCAGTTCTCCACTTTGGGCATACAAATCGAACTGTTCGCCCACCACTTTGCTTGTCTGCTTGGTACCCGTTGCTGTCTTCACGTCATAGCTGATGCGAGCTTGCGGATTGCCCTTGCTGATGATGATTTCCTCCAGATAAACGTAGCCGTTGGTGGCTGTAGAACCAATCTGCTTGATACCTTTCACTTCAATCTTCTTGACCAATTTCTGGTTATAGGCATCAATGGCATCCAGACGGAACATCATGTTATAGATGTCACCCTTACGGTGTGTAGCACTATAGAGCAAAGTAAACAAAGGCTTGAACTGTGCCAACCCTTTTCGAGTCTTGTTGCCTTTGTCAACACCCAATACGCTCTGTGGTTCATCGATAATCATGATAGGATGACACTGACTGAGCACGTCGATAGGACGACGACTGCCAAACTCATCACGCTTATCAAAGATGATACGTGCCGCCTTGTCTGCCCTGCCACCTTTGCTTTTCTCTTCGTCAAACGAAGAGTTGAAGGCTTGCGTGTTGATAATCATCACGTGCATACCGGCATCGCTGGCAAAGGCATCAATCTTCGAGAGCTGCTTGGAGTTATAGACGAAGTACTGCATACGCTTGCCGTTGTATTCCCGGGCAAAGTGCTCCTGCATACTCTCAAAACTCTTCAGCACCCCTTCGCGGATGGCTATGCTGGGGACAACCACCACGAACTTTGTCCAGCCATAACGCTCGTTCAGCTCGTACATGGTCTTGATATAGGTATAGGTCTTGCCCGTACCCGTTTCCATCTCGATGGTGAACGCCATGCCCACACCCTGCAAGTCTTGCAGGTAGTCCGCAGGCTTTAAGCCCTGTTCAGTCTGCACGGCACGTACATTCTCGCAGACAGCTTCACGGGCGAGTACGACATTCTTATTACCGAAACCAGCGAGTGTAAAGAGCCCTTTATTCTTTCCCTGATCAATGGTGTGGTCACTCTGACCATCACTCTTAGGCTGACCAGTGAAAGCATTGGCTATAGAGCGAGCTGCCTCAGTCTGGAATCTTTGATGTTTATATCTTATCTGCATGGCTTAAATCACTCTTATGTTTTTCTCTACATCCTTATCGCTCCAGTCCAACAGCTGCTTGAAGGTCTCATAGATGTTTATCTTGTCAGCATCCTGCTCGAAGCAACTATCACGGAAGATGACGCGCAGAGGTTGCTTCTCGGCCATTGCCCTCACTACATTGTCCGTCACCTTATCGGCAAAGCAAGCCACCAGGTCACCCTCGTTGACGGTGTAGATGTTCTTGCCATCCACTTCCTCCGTAGTCATGGGCAAGGACAGCTGTACGCCCCAGTCGAGCATGCAGCCGAACAGCAGGTCAAGGTCTGTGCGGTCGCTCTTGATGTTATTCAGGAAGAGGTCAAGCTGGTCCTGATTCCAGTCTTTTGGAGTATGCTCAACTTCTTCATAGTTGCTGCTATCCACACGGAAGACGCGGAAGCCTGTATCGAGGTCTTGTGTGGCCAGAGGATTCTCCTCCTTGATTTTCTTTCCGGCACGGCGGATGCGCTCCTTGCCGATTTCGCAGATGTTCTTATAGCCTGCTTTGTAGGCTTCGCTTCCAGATTCAATAGTTTCATGGAGTTGAACAAGAATGAATTTCCGACATCCATTGTCCTCGTAATTATATTTTATAACAGCATGTGCAGTAGTTGCACTTCCAGAAAAGAAATCCAAAATAATAGAGTCCTTATCTGTACCAGTTTGAATTAAGAACTTAATCAAATCTACAGGTTTGGAGTAGTCAAATATTCTTCCATTGAGTAATTCTTGCAATTGCTTGCTTGCGCCAGTACTGGAATATTTCTCAATTAAAGCAAACGGTCTATTTGTACGATCAATAATGTTGCCCTCATTATCTGCTTTCAAATACTGTTTAGTGTTTACATTCCAATTACCTTCTCTATCCTTTGTAAATTCAATATATCCGTTTTTAAGCCCCCATTCGACTTTTTCTTTTCCCCATCTCCAACGATTAACTTTCTGGTTGTCTTTATTAGGGAATACAAGAGTACCGTCTGGTGCTTCAATAGGAAAATCAAGAGATTCAATATAACCCAAACTTCCCATTGACAACTGTTGTAGATAGTATTTTCCTCTTGTTTCTACATATTCATCACTTTTCTTATATCTATCTTCATTCTCGATTTCGACACCATGAATTCCACATGAATCTATTTCTTTAGCGTAAGCGAGAATGTATTCATGTTTAATACGAAAGTGTTTGGAATCAGAGCCACCACCACCTTCTTTGTTTGCCCATACAAGCTTTGCCAAGAAATTGTTTTCACCAAAGATTTCATTGCACATTTTCCCGAGATTATCTAACTCTCTGTCACTAATAGAAATAAACATTACTCCATCTTTAGTTAGTAACGATCTTGCCACCATCAATCTTGCATATATCATTGAGCACCATTCAGAATGGAATCGGCCATTTGAATCGGTATTCTTTCTATATCGATTGCCTAATTCATCAATGTTACCAGCAGCCAAATCCTCTTCTTCCTGAGAACGGCTACTGTCATCGTGATAAACAAAGTCATTCCCCGTATTATAAGGCGGGTCGATATAAATCATCTTCACCTTACCGAGATACGACTTTTGCAGCAGTTTCAGCACTTCGAGGTTGTCACCCTCGATATAGAGGTTCTGCGTAGTGTCCCAATCCACGCTATCCTCCTTGACAGGACGGAGCGTCTTGTTAATAGGGCGCAACACTTCGGTACGAGCCGCCTGCTTGCCCACCCAGTTGAACTCGTATGCTTCGGGAGCATCTTCAACCATATCATCACCAAGCAGCTGACGTAAAACGTCAAAGTTTACCACACGCTTGATTTTTCCTGTTTTGGGGTCTGTAGCCTCCGTAAAACAGGAAGGGGCTATCTGATAGAGTGCATCTAGGTTGAGTTGTACTCCATCAGCTGAATGCAAACTTAATCTTTCTGCTCTTTCCATTGTTATATCTCTTTTATTGTTTCAATTCTTGTAATTCATTTTGCCATTGGGCAATCTGTTTCTTGATACCTCGCGCCTCTCCGTTCAACTCCATTTGGCGGTTCAGTTGTCGCTCGTTGCGTATTCGTTTCTGGATGGTCTCCACCTCTCGCTTTGCTTTGTCTATCAGCCCTTCCAACTCAACTATGCGTTTGGTATCTTCAGCTTTCTTTGTGCCAAAGCCTGAAACTTGTCCAGCCAGTGCCTCATAGAGGGCATCCATGTTCTGTCCTTCAAGTGTCAGTAATAGCTGATTATCTGTCAGCCATTCTGTAGCAAAAGTCTTAATAATTTTGAATTGTCCGTTCTGACCATCTTTCCACTCTTTGTAGTTGAGCAATACTTTGTATCGGCTCTCATATTCCAAAATGAACACCACATGACGAGGCATATTCTGGTCGATGAAAAGAAAGACATCATCGGGACAGTCCTTTGATTTTAGCCTGGCAGAGAAAACCACAATCTCATGCACCTGTTTGCCATCTTCCACATTGATAGTGGAGGGTGCCAACTTGTAGAGCCAATGAATGCTAACCACGTCATCTACAAAGTGCTGCTTTATCTTTGCGTTCACTTCCAGATGCTTGTAAAAGGCATTCTTTGGCACGGGCTTGCCCACAATGGTTGTTCGGGGAAACTTCAAGTCAATCATAGTCCACTTAACGTATTATTAGGAAAGTGATTAACTCAAAATCATCCAGTCCCTTTACATCGCTCAACAAAGCGGTAGTTTCACCCACAGAGAAAAGACTTTCGATGTCCGATTCCTCCTTGACGGTGATGATGCTGTCTATGGCATTTGCAAGCAAGTCGCTGTAATGCTGCATTTTTCTGCCGTCACAAGTTTCCTTGTTGATGATGGCACAGAGTTCCTTGTTAGGCTTGTCTTGCCCTTTACATACATGGCGCATCACGTCGAGCAGTTTCTTGGGCTGTAGATGGTCGCAGATGACTGAGCCGTCATCGGAAATATAGACCATATAGAATGGGTGAAGCAGGTTCATCTTGTCGATATTGACACCTGCGTTCCTGTTCTTCAGAATGTATATCACACCAGGCTTTGCCAAGTCGGTAGCCCTAACCACGGCATTCATACCAAATGGAGCGTGTTCTACATCGGGATTATCCTTGATATAGCTGAGCAGATCGAGGCGGAACTCATTGAGTCCCAAGTCCATGATGTTGATGCCCGTGTCCATGTCCTCGATGTCAACGACCTCCTCCTGTAGTTTCTTCAACTGGTTCTTGCGATATTCAAGGTCTCCCTTCTCGTTGGCAGAAAGGAGGTTGTCATCACCCGTGCTCGTCAGGACTGTTGCTTTCATTCGGCTCTCCACACGTCCTTTCAACTCGATATATTTGTCAAGTTCGATGTCGGGCCAGTAGTTCACAAGCTGTATCACATCGTTCTTGCTGCCTATACGGTCTATACGCCCGAAGCGTTGGATGATACGCACGGGGTTCCAGTGAATGTCGTAATTGATGAGGAAGTCGCAGTCCTGAAGGTTCTGGCCCTCGGAAATACAGTCGGTGGCAATAAGCACATCAATATCCTCGGATGCCTTTGGGAACAGGACAGCACGGTCTTTTGATACTGGCGAGAAAAAGGTCAGCACATTATTGAAGGACATGGGGAACTTCGGAATAGTGCATCGTCCGTCGGTGCTACCAGTAATCAGTCCCACATTCAAGCCACACTCGCTCTTGATACGTTCAGCCAATTGCTCGTAGATATAGTCGGCAGTATCAGCAAAGGCAGTGAAAATAAGTACCTTCTTGTTGCCCTCGTTAATAGGATGCTGGAATTTCTGTTTCAGGTCTGAGACAAGCATCTGCAACTTACAGTCATGCTCAGGTGTGATGTCTTTCAGCATCAGGAGAAGCAGTTTCAGTATCTCCAGGTCATGGCGCAAGTCATTCGACCAACGAACTACATCAATATCCCGAAGGTTTATCTTCGACTTCTTGCCCACAAACGGGTCATTCTCACTATCGGTACTGTCAAGGTCATCGGTGAATGTCGTCACATCTATGGCTCCGTTATTTTTTCTATCAATGACAGATAGAGTCTGCTCTATGTAGTCCGTGAATCGGCCCAATGTTAAGCGGAAAGAATTGACGCTGCTCTCCAGACGTTTCAAGAGATTTGTAGCCATCAACTTGCGCAAGCCCTTCTCACGTCCGTCAATAGAGATACCTGAACCCTCCATGTTAATCTCATAGTCATCCTTCACGCTGTCGAATATATACAGTGATGGCGTGTAGATGCTGAGGTTCAGTTCGTTGAGTTGCTCGGCAATATCGCTGAAAGTTATACTCTCATTGAGGTCTGTGAGCTTGGGACGACGTGATACTGGAGTAAGTCGTGTCGGGAACTTGCCTATATCCTTGGTATCGTAATACTTGACGATATGGCTACGGCTGCGGGCTATAGTCACGGCATCAAGCAATTCAAAGAAGTCGAAACTGAGTTCTTCAAGCAGACGTTCTGTAGTACGATGCTCAGGCTGTAGTTTTGCCCATTTATTGTAAGCCAACTGTGCGGTACGGAATATATCATCTATGCTTCGCCCTATATTCAGGACATCGTCAATATGCTCCGCATGACCTTCGTAGGACAGTTGCAACTGGTTCTTCAAGTCGTTGAAACGGTTGTTGACTGGAGTAGCCGATAGCATCAGTACCTTGGTCTTGACACCTGCACGAATAACCTTCTTCATTAACTTCTGATAGCGGTTTTCCTTGCGTGGCTCATCCTGTTCAATATCGTCATCCAGTTCCTCATCATCCACATTGCCACCATTACGGAAGTTATGGCTCTCGTCGATGACTATAAGGTCGTAATTACCCCAGTTGATGCGTTCGAGGTCGATGCCAGCAGACATACCACGCTCACGGCTGAGGTCGCTATGAAAAAGTATATCGTAACGCAGACGGTCTGCCACCAGCGGGTTGTTTTTGTAGTTGGTCTTGAAGGTGCTCCAGTTGTCGTAGAGTTTCTTGGGGCAAAGCACCAGCACGGACTTGTTGCGGTTCTCGTAATACTTGATGACACTTAGGGCGGTGAAGGTTTTACCAAGACCTACAGAGTCGGCAAGGATGCAGCCATTATACTTTTCGAGTTTATTGATGATGGCAAGGGCGGCATCTTTCTGAAAATTGTATAGTTTGTTCCAAATTACGCTGTTCTTGAATCCTGTAGCCTCATTGGGCAAAACGTCCTCGCTGATATCTTCAAGAAACTCGTTGAAGATGTTGTAGAGCGTGATGAAATAGATGAATTCAGGAGTGTTTTCATTATAGACCGTTTCGATATACTCCAGTACCTGTGCCGTTACATCCTTGAACTTATCGGAGTTTTGCCATTGTTCGTTGAAAATCTTCAGGTATTCCTCCGCAAAAGGTGATGGCATGACATTAACCATCGAATAAATAGCATTGCCTCGTTCACAGCCCAATTCTGTTGTTGTGAACTCATTGAATGGCACGTATGCACTTGGCTTCTGATTCTGGATATGTAGGAATCCTCCCATTTCTTCTTGCGAAGCATTGGACTTAAACTTAACCTTTCGACGAACCCAGTTGGCACATTCTTTGGCAATAGCTTTTTGTTCCAACTTATTGCGAAGCTTCACTTCAAAGTCAGATCCGTACAAGTTGCGCTCACGGTTGAGTTTCGGAATAAAGAACTCCCTCTTTTCCTTCTTCGCCTTATCCTTAATAAAGGTTGGAGAAGTAAAGATAAAACGCAACTCATCAACGTTTTCGAGTTCGTCCTTCAAAGCTTCATATGCATAGATGGAGAAGGATGCAGCAGCAATAGATACAGTTGAGTTTATAGACAACTTCATCTGTAGGTCATCTATTACTCGCTCTGATATGTTGTTTATTACTTTTGGAAGTTCCATCTTCGCAAAAGAACTCCCAAGCTGTGTCTCGACAGGCGACCAAGCCCTTTTTACACAGCGAGGGAGTTCTATTATTATTTGTTTTGCCTTACGGCTTTTGGTGGTCTTTATCGAGAATATCCGCAACCCGATTGAAGCACTAAATGGAAGCTTGCCTCATTCGTCTCTTCCTAAGAGACG
>SAMEA3663257__coassemble_413_pt1 | contig 69294 bp, 58 predicted proteins | sample SAMEA3663257__metabat2_low_PE_016 | metagenome-assembled genome bin SAMEA3663257 (sample SAMEA3663257) | pig gut metagenome | biome: pig gut; feature: pig-associated habitat; material: faeces | place: China | collected 2013 | reverse complement strand
CTGATTTTCAGCGTATAAAAAATTTCACGCCAAAAAAGTGACGAAAACAGGAAATCACAGTCAACAAAACGACCACCGAAATCACTACCACGAATATCAAACTCAAAAAGCGATAACTGGCTTGCTGATCTTCCATTGCTTTGTAAAGTTGCTCATGCTTATGAGTCATGAGGATTTTTTTAATATACAAATACTAAACCCGTAATTTATGCGTAGGTATAATAATTATAACGGCTTATTTTCTTAAAAAAGAAGGGCTGAAATATTTTTTTTATATTATCTTTGCAAGTACAATCAACACAAAAAATATATTTGAACATGAACATATTACAACGTAACTTTACACTATTTACTACTCTTTTGTCGTTTACCCTTTCATGCAACTGCTGTAATATCAACGCAAAGCACGATAGCTCTCACGATAAAGAAAACGTAGCAAACAAGAAAAACGCTACTTATATTGCAAGCGATAATTACTCTGAAAATGGAATAAATAACGATACAGAATCGGAAACTAATCCCGATGCAGGTTTGTACTCTGAATTCTATTCGAATGGCGACATGCAACTCGATGGTGCTTCTTTCATTTCTTCTGAAAATGATTATGATGAAGATTTTGAGAAAGGTAAAGGGTATATGTTCGTCACAGAAACCGACATCCCCGAAAAGGTGATTTTTGCCGATGAAACCATTAATTTTCGCAGATATGATATGCGAGAAAGGCTCGATCGCGAAATCCTTAATTTCTGCAACATGCACACTAATACTACACTGATTATCAAGCGTGCAAACAGATACCTTCCGGAGATTGAGCAAATTCTTAAAAAAGAAGGGATGCCTGACGACCTTAAATATTTGATGCTGATAGAGAGCAACTGTAATCCACTCGCACGCTCGGGTGTGGGGGCTGTTGGACTGTGGCAATTTATGGAAGGAACGGCTCGTGAGTTCGGTCTTACCGTAAATAAATATGTCGACGAAAGATACGACATACGTAAATCTACCGTTGCCGCCTGCAAATACCTCAAAAAAGCCTATGCCAAATACGGCAATTGGACCGCCACCGTTGCAAGCTATAATGCAGGACAAAACAAAATCTCTGCCGAACTTCGAAAACAAAAAGTGGAGCACGCCACCGACCTTTACCTCAATTCAGAAACGTCGCGCTACATATTTCGCATCCTCGCCGCTAAAATCATATTCGAAAATCAAACAAAATACGGTTACAATATCTCTACCAAAGCTCTCTATCCTCCAATGATTTACAAAGAAGTGGTAGTAGATACAACCATCACGAATCTCACTGATTGGGCTCGTAATCAGGGTATTACTTACGCTATCCTTCGCGATGCAAACCCTTGGCTCAGAGCTAACGAGCTACCATGCGATGGCAAAAAATACACTATCCGTATTCCGGACAAGAAGTGGATTTATTACGACCCAAGCAAGACTAAACGACACAATTTCAAGGCAAAATAAACTTTGCTCCATACACTAAGTCTATAATATAAAGACCACGTCTCGATACTCCGGTTGACCACAAGGACGGTAAAAATTAAGTGTTATAATAACCTCGTCAAAAAAAAAATGATTATGAAACGGAAATCGATTATTATAATTTTCATCACAAGCATATTGCTGATGAAATTCACCGGCACAACAAATGCTCAAACTTCGTACGCCGAAGCATTGGTAAAAAGGCTGACCACAATCAGCGCTGTAGTAATCAACGGCGATACTATGCCCCATTACGTGCTGAATACCGTTTATTGCTATAAACCCCTCAAATTCAAGAATAAAAAACAAGAGAAATACTACTGGCGACTCGTTTACGACGTCAAAAAAACCCTTCCGCTTAGTTACTATATAAAAGATTTGATTAAAGAAACCAACGACACACTAATGAAACTGCCCAACAAGCGCGCTCGCGACAAATACATGAAGGGTTTCGAAAAGCGAATCTATAAAGATAACTACGACCGTATGAGCAAGATGACACTGCGCCAAGGAATGCTGCTTATGCGCCTTGTTGACCGCGAATGCGACGCCTCCAGCTACGACCTCATCAAAGCTTATCGCGGCTCTTTCCGCGCCGGTTTCTACCAAATGTTCGCCAAAATGTGCGGGGCAAACCTCAAACAAAGGTTCGGTGACAACAAAGACGACGTTCTCATAGAGCGCATCATTACCCTCGTCGAAGCCGGGCAGCTATAATCTATTCTTTCAAAAACTTCCAATTTTATGCACATCAAGCAATCATCTTCTTCTCGAAGCCGGGTAGCTGTGAGACACAGCTAATCAATCGGTTTGTAAGCTATTTGTAATTTCCGGTACTATCAATCATTTTTGGTCTATCAATCGTATTTGTCTATCTATTTTTTCCGAGCATCAAGTCTCTTCCGGCGAATAACAGTCTTTGCCGGATTTTATCTACTACAAGCAAATATTTCATTGTATAATCAACTTTAACCATCACAAAATAAACGTCGAATAAAGACAAATCACATTTATATGACGCTCAACCTCTTAAACTTGGATTCGTGGTGCCTATAGGCTGCTTGAAGGATTAACGCCAAATTGCCGAACAAATCTCCGCCAAATTGCCGAACAAATCTCCGCCAAATTGCCGAATAAAATCGCGCCAAATTGCCGAATTCAAAAAAAATGATTATCTTTGCAGTGCTAAATGATTGGATTATGAATAATTACAAAAATAGAATCTTAGATAGTATATTACTAAGAAAATTGCAGTCAAAAGGGGCAATACTTATTGAGGGACCTAAATGGTGCGGTAAAACAACTACTGCAGAAAAGATATCAGCAAGTAAAATAATGCTGTCGAGAACAGATGTGAAAAATAATTTTCAAAATCTTTTGGAAATAGATATTGACACAGCTTTAAAAGGCGACACTCCAATGCTGATAGACGAATGGCAAACAGTTCCAAAACTCTGGGATGCAATAAGATACACCGTTGACCATCGACAAGAGATGGGTCAATTTATATTAACAGGCTCGGCAGTTCCGGATAAAGAAAGAGAGAAAGAAAGAGAACATTCCGGCACAGGAAGATTTTCTTGGCTCTTAATGCGCCCTATGTCACTTTACGAATCAGGAGAATCAAACGGCAAAGTAAGCCTAAGTAATTTATTCACAACGCCTGAGAAAATTTTAGAGAAGAATAATCTGAAATTACAAGATATTGCATTCCTAATTTGTCGCGGAGGTTGGCCTTTAGCGGTAGACCTCCCAAAAGAGGCTTCACTAGAGCAAGCATTCGACTATTATGATGCTGTTACAAAAGAAGATATAACAAGAGTTGATGGTGTAAAACGAGCCTCAATAAGGGTTCAACGACTGATGAGATCTTATGCTCGTCATCAAGGCTCGCAAGCATCAATTGCAACGATAAAGGAAGATTTGAAAATAAATGAAATTACTAATATCAACGAAGATACGATTTTCTCTTATATTGACGCTCTACAAAAAATATTCGTGATAGAAGATATGCCGGCATGGAATCCAAATCTTAGATCTAAAACAGCAATCCGAACTGCAGACACGAGATATTTTATCGACCCTTCGATAGCTACTGCTGCGCTTGGATTAGGTCCTCAAGACTTAATTAATGATTTGAATACCATGGGATTATTATTCGAAACTATGTGTGTGAGAGATTTAAGAGTATTTGCAGAAGCCCTAAACGGAAATGTGTACCATTATCGTGATAAAAATGGCTTGGAATGTGATGCCGTTATTCATCTTCGTAATGGACAGTATGGACTTGTAGAAATAAAATTAGGTGGCGAAACTCTTATTAATGAAGGTGCTAAAACTCTTAATGCTTTAGCTAATCAAATAGATACTACAAAAATGAAATCGCCTTCTTTCAAAATGATTCTAACAGCTACCGGAGATTACGCTTACCGCCGACAGGACGATGGAATTTACGTGGTGCCTATAGGCTGCTTAAAGGATTAACGCCAAATTACCGAATAAATCTCCGCCAAATTACCGAATAAATCTCCGCCAAATTACCGAACAAAATCGCGCCAAATTGCCGAAAATTAACATTTACAAATACCTTTTGCTTGATAATAAGCATTTTAAATGTGTAGGCAAATTAACATATAACAATCAATTTTTCCTTCTTATTTTCATTGTTATCACATTCTAATATCACACCATTCCAAAACGCGACATTCGAAATCTCGACATAGTGTGAAGAAGAACAAAAAAGGTCGATACTAAAAGTATCGACCTTATCCTTATTTAAAAAAATCATCTAAATTCGCTAATAAGAATTCTTCAATAGGAACGCCATCAGTACCGATAACAAAAGCACGATAAGGAGTAAATTTCTGCCGAAACAGATGCAATCCGCTATTCATACCGCGTTTACCACTTTTAACCTCCAAAGCCCAAATCTTATTATTTCGCTCTACAATAAAATCCACTTCGAAATTATTTTCCCTCCAATAATATACTTTATAATTACATTTATCGGCAAAATTTAACAAGTGAGTACCGACTGAAGACTCAACCAGTCTACCCCACATCTCCCAATCAAGACGATGCTCCTCGAATGACGATGTAGTATATACATTCATTAAAGCATTATTATATACTTGATATTTAGGGACAGAAGCATATTTCCTGGATTTGTCATTAGAATATTTTTGCAAAGCGGAAAGTAGATGACACTCATCAAGAATATTTAAATAATTTGCCAAAGTAGTAACGTTACCTCCATCTTGCAATTGACCTATCATCTTTGTAAGGGACAATAATTCTCCCGAATAAGAACAGCCTAATTCAAATAAATGCTTCAATAACATAGGTTTATAAATATTCGAAGTAGCAAGAACATCGTTTGATAATGCCGCTTCTACAAGAGAATCTTTGACATACTGTTTCCATCTGTTTTCATTGGAAATCAAAGCATAAGTACCAGGATAACCGCCAAAATAGATATATTGATCTACTGACCATCCAAAAGCATCCCTCATCTCTTTATAACTCCAATGCCCCATTCGTATTAATTCAAATCTACCGGCTAAAGACTCTGTCAAACCATATTTTAATAGTAATCGGGACGAACCTAACAGCAATACCTTTATATTCCTTTTCTCTCTTGAATCTCTATCCCACTCACTCTTTACTATTTCACTCCAATTTGGCACTTTTTGAACCTCATCAATTACTAATATATGGTCGGTTTGTTTGCGATAGTCCATCTCATTCCTAATTGAATCCCATATATTACTAATCCATGATTGATTAACATTTACCGTAGCATCGGCAGAAAAAAAATGATAAGGAATTGATATATCCGACAATACTTGCTCAACAACAGTAGTTTTTCCCACTTGACGAGGGCCGGAAATTACTTGAATAAACCTTCTTGGCTCTTCTAATCTACTCTTAATTTCTTGATATTCAGAACGTACAAACATAACTTCCAAAAATGTTCAAATACAATCGATAAAATGTTCAAATCAATGAACAAAAATGTTCAAATCTCCACGCAAAGATAATAAAATATTTTGAAACATAACAAAGGGGCTGAAATTGAATGATATTTCTTTACCTATAAACTTATTGAGCAGACATTGTGTTTGTTTCCAAGCATCGCTAACGCCTTCAATGAATAAAGTATCTTGTACGGCACCATCGGAAGCAACAACATAGAGTTTGTCGGCTGAAGACTTATTGAAGTATTTGAATGATAAAGCGGTATTTTCTCCGAAAATCAAGATAGGGGTTGTCTCTATAAGGAATACAAATTACATACTATTTATTCATATTCTATTTTCTCTTAATGAACCAAACGTATATAAGGAGTATTACGTTCATTAACAGTGCATAAATGATGGCAGGAATAGCCATTTCACCACTATTGAATATTAAAGGCGATGTAGCAATGGCAATAGCTTGTGCAGCATTCTGCATTCCTACTTCGATAACTATAGTGCGACGCACAGCCGCATCATACCGTAAAAGTCTTGTAGATAAAGCACTTAACAGCATCGTAGTAAGTATCAGCATCGCTGCCGCCAAGCCAAGTACCGTAAAATTTGCTATTATCTCACTCGTATATTGGATAAAAAACACTAATGCCAAAAGCATCAAAGCCGGAAATGCAGCTTTACCAAGCACTCTATTTACTTTTTCAGCACCCTTCGGAAAATATCTTTTAAAAAACCACCCAAGCAGCAGTGGCACAAAGATAAGCACTATATTCTGCATAATAAGTTTTCCTACAGGGAGTACTATCTCCGCCCCACTCTGTGCAGATACAAATTCTGCAGTATAATTCATCACTATAGGCAATGTAAAGAGGGTTACAATACTACTTATTGCCGTGAGCGTCACCGACAATGCCACATCTCCCTTGGCAATCATAGAGAAAACGTTTGAAGAGCTACCTCCGGGAGAACATGCTACAAGAACGAGTCCCATAAAATATACGGCAGGCAACTTAAGAAAATAAGCTATCAGAAATGCCACTATCGGCAGTAGTATAATCTGACCAAACAAACCCAACAGCACCTTGCCAGGTTGCTTTACTATCCCCGCAAAAGACTCTCGTGTAAGCTCCGTTCCCAAAAGAAACATCAACACTATAAGTATTGGGAGTACTATCCATATAGTATTCATAATCAATTGTATATTTATATTTTCAAAAAATCGATTTAGTACACAAAAAAATGATTGTACTGTAATAGATTAATACTACAATACAATCAAATGTTATTCTAAAATCATTTTATTTCATTTCAAGCTCGATAATAAAATCAATATCGGTAGGGATTTCCCCTAATTCAAACACCACGCCATCTTTATTCTGTTTGAATTTCAGCGGTTTACGTCCGTCGTAAGTGACTGCTTTAATCACTTTACCCTTTATTGGCACAAAAAGTGTATTATCGTCTAACGACAAGATATGAATCCATTGTTTATTACCTTTTTTGGTAGTAACACCCCAAGGTCGTGTAGCCACTTCACCCATCTGAGTACCGTAAATAGTTTCACCATATTTTGCGAGCCATTCACCCATCTCTTTTAAGCGAGTTAACGCCATTTCCGGGAGTTCGCCACTCGGCTGAGGGCCAATATTCAAAAGCAGATTTGCACCCTTACCGGCAGCCCCAACAAGGAGGTGTATCAATTGTTTTAGAGACTTATACTCTTGGTCTTCAACACGGTAACCCCAAATGCGATTCATCGTCTCGCAAGTTTCAAGAGGTAAACGACTTACATCTTGTCCACTCAACCCGGCATTATTTTCTCCCGGAAGGTCACGTTCGAAAATTTGAAAATCTTCCCCTTCAAAAGGGACTTGATGGTGATTATTGGCAATAAGTATTGAAGGTTTAAGTGTATGTATCAGTTGATATTGCGTTGGGAGTTCCCAATCAAAAGGTTTCTCATCTTCATCATGATCCCACCAACCATCGAACCAAATAGCATCAGGATCGTAATTCCTAATAAGTTCGGTAAGTTGATTATTCATAAACTTGAAATAACCGTCCCAATCAGCTTTCTTAGGGTCTTTACCCGTATCACGACCGGTACGACCCATTGGGTAATCATCGCGAGTCCAATCGATATGAGAATAATAAAAATGAACTTTTATACCTTGACGACGGCACTCATCAACCAATTCTTTTAGCACGTCACGTCCAAAAGGAGTGGCTTTAACTATGTTATAATCAGTAAATTGAGAATTATACATAGAGAATCCGTCGTGATGGCGAGTAGTGAAGCAGATATACTTTGCACCGGCATTCTTAAAGGCACTCACCCACTCTTTTGCATCAAAATGTGCAGGATAAAATCCGCGTGCCGCCTTGGCATACTCCTCTTTATCTACACCGCGGTTTTGCATATACCATTCGCCTTGTGCATAAGTACTATAAATTCCCCAATGAAGAAAAATACCAAACTTATGTGACGCAAACTCCTCTCGTGCCTCCAAATTCTCTTTTGTAGGTTCGTAATTCTTTGCAGTAATTACCGTTACTACACAGAATGTCATCAGCAATAGTAATGCTTTCCTTAAATTGATTTTCATTTTATTAGATTATTATTTAAATATAGTGTTATCAAATTGATTTTTAAAATGTATTTTGATGCTTCCTTTAAATCATTCTATGTTGAAGAAAGTTTTTACTTCAATCAAATCTTTTTTCAATTGACATTTCAAGTCCTCCGGGGTATCGAATTTGATTTCACCTCTAAGGAATTTCTCAAAATAAATTTTTATCTCTCTATTATACAAGAAACCGCAGAAGTTAATCAAGTGAGCCTCAAGGGCTAAATCATTACCATTAAAGGTAGGACGCACTCCGATATTCATCATCGCATAATGAAGCTCCTCACTCTCCCCTATCTGAACGCGCACGGCATAAGCTCCATGCTTTGGCAATAATTTTTTGCTGTCTACATCTATATTAGCAGTAGGGAAACCGAGACTTCTTCCTATCTTAAAACCGTCTATCACTACCCCACTGACGTTATATTTATAATCTAAATACTTATTAGCCAAGGCTATATCACCGGATAACAATGCCTTACGTATTTTGGAACTCGACACTTCTATACTATTATCCACAAAAGCACTACAGCGAATAATTTCTACCCTAAGTTTATCCCCTATCTGCTGATAAAGAGCAAAATCGGTTATCTTATCGCTACCGAAATGATGATCATAACCCACAATAAGCAATCTAACTCCGTAATTATCACGCAATAACGTTAAAAATTCAGAAGAAGTTAACTTTTGTATCTGCTCGTTGAAATCAAACACCAAGCAACTATCTACTCCGCTATCACTTAGATATTTAACTTTCTCCCCTTCAAGAGTTAGCAACTTCAGGTCACTATCCGGCTTGAAATAGAGCATAGGGTGGTTGGAAAAAGTAACCACAAGCGAAGTTAAATCTCTATTTTTCGCCTCTGATAAGAGATGATTCAATAGGAATTTATGACCGCTATGCACACCGTCAAACATCCCTATCGTTGCTACTTTAGGTGTTAACTCTTTATCTTCAATAGAAAGTATTTTCATATATTTATTCTACTTAATTTAAATTCAATCAATAAATTACCTTAAAAAATACCTTATCACCACTAAATATATCTATATCTTTATATAACGATAAAAATCGCTGAAGACCTTTCTAAAATTACTCGGTAACTATACCGGCGGCTGCTTTCTTTTTATCGATTCGTTTTGTAACAATCTCGAAGATAACGAGAGCCACTGCAGCTAATAAACCTATTCCTGCAAAATAGTACCAAATATAATGTGCATTTGCGCTGGCAGCAAGCCACTCTTCATGAGTAGCAAATAAGGTAGGGTCCGGACAATATTTACTAAGCAATACACCGGAGAGTCCAAAACCTATTATTGAAGAGAAAAACGAATCCAACTGACTAAATCCCAAATACATACCCTCTTCACCCTTAGGGGCTTGCAAGGAAAAATATTCAAGGTATCGCGGCGTAATAAAACACTCGCAAAGTCCCTGAAGCATTATGCCGAGTACGAGCATCAACGTAATAGGATGCATACCCAAAATCGGTTCACTTCCAAGCAGATTACCTGTCGACATCACAAGAGCGGCTATCGGAACAAGTATCATACCTACGACCATAGAGGTAAGAGCAGAATATTTCGACATCCACTTGGTAACTAAATTAACCATCAATACTACAACGAGAGGATTTACATTGGCAATCCATCCGGGTTTGGCACTTTCTCCTGCCATACGGATAACGTACTTAGGCATACTAGCATAAAGCTGTTGTTGACACATCCAAAAACCTGTTGCTATAAATATAAGACAGAGTAAACGCCAATTAGTGAGTCCTTTAACAAGCCCTTGACAAACCTCTCGTATTGATTTTCCCTCACCTGCAGTATTTACAGAATGGTACATCAATATCACCATAACCAAAGCAAGAAGGCAAAGAATAACCGAAACAAAATTCACATAAATATATGCGCGTTCACCTATCCAACCACGTAGAGGGTCGATAATAGATTTACCACTGAAAGCACCTATATTGACGAGCATATAAAAAATAGAGTAACCACGAGCACGATTTTCGGTTGTAGTTTCACGCGCCACCGAAGCACGGATAATACTCCTTATAAAAGAACCACCCACGACCAAAATTAACATTACGGGAATAATAAGCCAACGGAGATTACTTTCCCGCAAGCCATAATATTGAGTTTCCGTAACGAGGTTTGCCACCAAAGCAGCCGGTCCCTCAGGTGCATCAGCATACTTTACAAGACCAAGACCCTCGAAGAGGTAGGGTAGTAGACCTAAAAATAAGTAACCGATAGGCATTAAAGTAAAAGCCAATATCATAGATTTTCTATAACCTATTTTATCGGCATAAGCTCCGGAAAAAATCGGTAACAAATACATCAAAGCAGAGAAACCTCCGGATATAAGACTCGCTTCAATATCATTAAAGCCTAAAATATTTGATAGGTAAAGAGTGATAGCAACAAAGATTGCATAATAGGCGGTGCGCTCAAGCATCTCAGCCAAATTAGCTGTCCAGAATGCGGAAGAAAATTTGATTTTATCTGTCGACATGAAAATATTAATTTTTGGAGTGCAAAGTTAGCAAAAATAAAGAATAGTACCTTGATAAATTTTTAAAATTTCGGGCAAGGATAGGGAAAATAAAAAAATACGCGATTCTCACGGCTCTTTTTGAGGGTGAAAATGAGCATAAATAATTGATGCTCTTGAAGTTGGCAATACTTCGGTAAGTTCTTCAAGCGAAGCCAAAGAGATTCTTTTAACGGACTTAAAGTGCTTAAGAAGCAGTTTTTTGCTCGATTCTCCAATACCTTTGATAGAATCAAGCTCTGAAGCAATTTGAGATTTACTCCTTTTATCGCGATGAAAAGTGATGGCAAATCGATGCACCTCTTCTTGTATTTCTGCAAGAAAACGAAATAGAGTATCGGTAGGTTTAAGTCCAATAGATTGAGGTGGAAAACCTACGAGCACTTCAGATGTAGTATGTTTATCATTTTTAGCGAGACCCACGATAGGAATATTAAGATGCAGGGTATCTTCCACCACTTGGCGTACCGACTCCATATGACCTTTGCCGCCATCGGTAAGAATAAGGTCGGGTAGGGTAGTGCCCTCTTCAATCATACGGGAGTACCTACGATAAACCACCTCCCGCATACTTGCATAATCATCCTGCCCCTCCACCGTTTTAATAATATACTTACGGTAATCTTTTTTCGATGGTTTCGCCTTTTTATATACTACACAACCGGCTACAGCATTAGTACCGGAAATATTAGAATTATCAAAGCACTCTATATGATTTGGCAAGGTAGGCAGATGGAGTTTTTCCTGAACTTCCTTAAGTATTTTAGTAACTCGCTGTTCGGGATTTAATTTCTCTGCCTGCTTATATTTATCCACACGATATTGCTTTACATTCTGTATAGAGAGGTCGAGTAATTTCTTTTTATCACCACGCTGAGGAACGATGAATTCGGCATTTTCCAACTCCATATCCGGAATAAAAGGCACGATAATTTGACTCGAAATACTCTTAAATCTCTCTCTTAACTCAACGATTGCGAGTGCAAAAATTTCTTCTTTCGGTTCGTCAAGAGTCTTTTTATATTCGATAGTAAAGCCCTGTACTACACAACCTCCATTAATACGGAGCATATTTATATATGCACTTTGCTCATCCTCGTCATAAGCAAACACATCTATATCGTTATCAGAAGTAGTAGTGATTACCGTTTTGGATTGATAATTTACGATGGAATCGTATTTATTTTTAATTTCTTGAGCCTCTTCAAATCTATATTCCGCTGCAAGAGCATTCATTTTTTCCAAGAGATAATTGGTAATGATATGCGATCTACCTTTAGCAATTTCACGAATTTCGTTTATAAAAGTATTATATTCTTCGAGCGATTGATTACCTATACAAGGGGCATTACATTTTTTTATATGATATTGAAGACATACGTCATATTTATTTTTTTTAATCTCGTCCGGAAGAATATTTAATTTACAAGTACGAACCGGATAAATTTCTCTTATTAATTCGAGTAGAATATCTAAGGTATACGAACTAGGGTAGGGACCAAAATAATCGGCACCACGGAATACTTGACGAGTTTTAAAAACACGAGGAAAAGGTTCTTTAGTTATACAAAGCCAAGGATATGTTTTACCATCTTTAAGCAAAATATTATACCTTGGCTGATACTTTTTAATTAGGTTATTTTCGAGAAGCAGAGCATCTGCCTCAGAGTTAACACATATATATTTTAGGTCGTAAATATTATTTACCAGAATATTTGTTTTAATAGAGTCGTGTTCTTTATTAAAATAAGAAGAAACTCGGCGTTTTAAATTTTTGGCTTTTCCAACATAAATAATATCGCCGTTCTTATTAAAATATTGATACACTCCGGGTGAAGAAGGCATAACAGAGATAATGCTTTTTAAATAATCCAATCTTTTATTCATATTAATACCTTGTTCAATAAAACATTAATTTAATAATTGGTTTTAGTATATTCCCTTATAAATAATATTTTTCAGTAGAATAGAGTAGTATTTACGTTTATATATATGTAAGAAGGATGAATTAATATTTAATAAGAGATTCAACCTCTACATCTGCATCAAATACTTCTCTACCTTTTAAGAATTCAAGTTCAACTAGGAAGTTTACATAAATTTTTTTTACACCGAATTTTTTTACAAGTTCACAAGCAGCCTTCATAGTACCACCTGTAGCGAGTAAATCATCGTGAATAAGAACTACATCATTTTCGTTTAAAGCATCAGAATGCATTTCGATTATATCAGTACCATACTCCTTACTATAAGAAACTTGAATTGTATCTGCCGGTAATTTACCTTTTTTACGAACGGGAACAAAACCAACCCCTAATTTATTACCCAGTATCGGAGCCATAATAAATCCACGGGATTCAATACCTACTACTTTTGTTATACCCTTATCTTTATAAAGTTTATACATTTTATCTTCAAAAAACTTCATACAATCAGGATTTTTAAAAGCAGTAGTTAAATCTTTAAAAATTATCCCTTTCACCGGAAAATCTACAATATCACGAATATTGTTTTTTATCTCTTCTACAGTCATAATATATTGAATTTAAAATTACTATATCATAAATGTTCCACGTGGAACAAATTAATTATATCTTAAAAAATCATCTTCCGAGTAATACTAATAATACATTAATATCATTAGGAGAAACACCTGGTATACGGGAGGCCTGACCAATTGTTTTTGGCTTTATAGCAGTTAACTTCTGTCTTGCCTCAGTAGATAAAGATTGAAGAGAATTATAATCCAATTTCTCCGGAATATTGATATACTCCAAACGAGATAATTTTTCGGCAATCAATTTTTCTCTATCTATATAACCACTATATTTTATTAATATTTCCGCGGCTTCTAATATTTCTTCTTTTCTCGAATTTAAAGAATCTTGAATAAAAACATTATCCAAAAATTGAGAAAAATCAGGTAATAAATCGGATAGAATTTTACAATCCAATTGTGGACGTAATATTAAATCAAATAATTTAGTTGTCTGCCTTAAAGGGGAAATATTATTTGATTCAAAATAATTATTTACGAACTCGGCTTTAACAGAGAAATTTTTTACAAAATCTATAATAGAGTTTATAGCATCCTTCTTGGATGTCATAAGTTGATAACGATAAGAATTTGCTAAACCTAAATTATAAGATTTTTCTGTTAACCGCATATCAGCATCATCCTGACGGAGAAGAATACGATATTCAGCACGCGAAGTAAACATACGATAAGGCTCATCTACACCTTTTATTACAAGGTCATCTATAAGCACACCAATATAAGCTTCATTACGACCAAGAATAAAACTATCTTTTCCTACACATTTTAAATGAGCATTAACACCGGCAACGAGTCCTTGTCCGGCTGCTTCTTCATAGCCGGTTGTTCCATTAACTTGACCGGCTAAGAAAAGATTACCTATTATTTTGGATTCTAAAGTATGATGTAGTTGAGTTGGGTCAAAAAAATCGTATTCTATTGCATAACCGGGACGATAAGCAACCATATTTTCAAGTCCCGGTACAGTACGTAAAGCTCTAAACTGAATATCCATAGGAAGAGAAGAAGAAAAACCATTAATATAATACTCTTGTGTGGTTTCTCCTTCAGGTTCTATAAATAACTGATGTTGATCTTTATCAGCAAAAGTAACTATTTTAGTCTCTATACTAGGACAATAACGTGGTCCTATACTTGTAATCTGACCGTTATAAAGAGGTGAATCTTTAAGACCGGAGCGTAAAATTTCATGCGTATAAGTATTTGTATAAGTAATCCAACAAGGACGTTGCTTTAAATTACGATTTACATTATCTAAATAAGAAAATTTATGGAAATCAGTTTCACCATCTTGACGTTGTAACTTATTGAAATCTATACTATTACCATCTACACGTACAGGTGTACCGGTTTTCATTCTGTCAGAACGAATGCCTAATTCTTTTAACTGCTCGGTAATACCATATGATGCTGTTTCAGAAATTCTACCTCCTTCAAATTTAACTTTACCTATATGCATTAAGCCATTAAGAAAAGTACCATTAGTAAGAATAACAGTATTGGATTTGAATTCACATCCAAGAATAGTAGTTACTCCACAGACTTTATTATTTCTTATAATCAGCTTATTTACAGTATCTTGCCAGATATGAAGATTTGATGTATTATCAAGCATCTCTCTCCATTTCATAATAAACTGCATACGATCGGATTGAGAGCGAGGACTCCACATAGCAGGTCCTTTACTTCTATTAAGTAAACGAAATTGTATAGCAGTAAAATCGGTAACAATACCAGTATAACCACCGAGCGCATCTATTTCTCTGACAATCTGACCTTTAGCTATACCACCAATGGCAGGATTACAACTCATCTGAGCAATTTTATTCATATCCATAGTAATAAGCAAAGTTCTACTACCAAGATTGGCAGCAGCTGCAGCGGCTTCACAACCGGCATGTCCTCCTCCTATTACTATTACATCATACTCGAAATTCATAAGCATACTATTACAAATACAAAGGTACAACAAATTTAAAATGTGAAAAACCTTGTTGAAAACTTTTTGAATAAATAAAGTATAAATTATTAATAGTCAACAGTATAATATTATAAACAAGTGTTGAAAAAAATGTTGAAAGAAAAGTGGAAAAATTGACGATAAAAAATTTTGAAGTGAATAAATAAAAAATACGTAAAAGGATAAACCATAATAAAAAATTTTTTGTCAACTATTTTTGATTAAATTTTAAACAGCTAATTAAACAGTGTAAAAACGTAGTTTACAGTGATTTAAAGTAGTTATCAACACTTTCAACAGCCAATAAAAAAGAAGAATAAAAAATTTAAAAATTAAATATCTCTTTATTTTTTATTTTAGATGTTGAAAACTTCAAGGCTATAAAACTTATACGACTTACTCATTACAGTTGTTACATATATTTATTGATGCTCTATTACTAATAAGTTTTTCTCTGAATTTTTTTGCCTTATCATTTTTCAAGATAGTAGCTATATTATAATTGTATTCTTTTTCATTAAGATTGCCAAATACGAAATTACAATTTTTATCAAAACAACACGGCACTACATTTCCATCAGAATCTATTACTGCACCACCCCAAGTACGGAAACATGGATGTTTAATACCCTTTTTAGTTATCCATTTATCATTACATTTTTTATATCTACTATATTTTTCATTTTTAGGAAGCAGATAGAAATCTTTATTGGCATCTATAAGTTGTGCTGTTTTTAAAGTACATTTATCTACTTTATGTTCTTTGCAGAATTTTTTAAAACTCTCTATTTCATTTTCATTATGACTGAAAACTATAAACTGAGCCTCTATTATAGGATAATTGGAATTGTATTTTTTCTTTGCTTCAACAATTTTATCTATAGCATTTATTACTTTATTTATATCTCCTCCTAATCGATATTTAGAATAGCTATTTTGAGTGATTCCATCGATAGAAATTATGATTTTATCTAAACCGCATAAAATTAATTTTTCAGCGATTTCATCGTCGATTAATTGAGCATTGGTAGACGTTTGAGTGTATATATTGTATTTTTTAGCTTCAGAAACATAATCGTAGAATTGTTTGTTTAGCAAAGGCTCGCCTTGAAAATATAGAATTGTATTTATCATATACTTTCCATTCACCTTTAATATATTCTTATAAAGATTAAAATCGAAGAATTTATTTTTTCTGTTTATACTTCCGGCGCCTCTTTCACATTGAGAGCAATTTAAATTACAGATGCTACTTATTTCAAAGGATATGAAGTAAGGAACACCGGCATAAATATTGGAGTGAAAAATACGAGAAAGCCCGTAAGAAACACTTATTAGACCAAAATTTGCCACTTTTAGGATGTTAATAAATTTAAAAACACTCATATTAGAAGATTATTTTAGCCGAATTTTAAATCGAAGCTAATATTAAATTATATCATATATAATTGATTTTCAATATATTAATACGCATCAAAAAAAATATTTAATTTTTCAGTGCAAAGATAGGTAAAATAATTTGTATTATTCGTAAATTTGCACCTACATTAGATACCAAGTGTTTTGACATGTAATATAGAATTTAACCAATAAAATTATATTATTATTTTATGAAAAAACAGACATTAGTACTTACATTGGCAATTGTAATTTTGACAATGTTCGGGTGTAAACCACCAAAGGAGTTTATAGATAGTATTAAAATGACTCCTTCACCTGCTGAGTATAAAGGTGGTAAAGTTCAAATTACTTTTGAGGGAACTTTCCCTGAAAAATATTTTACCAAAAAAATGACTATGACAGTAGTACCTGTTCTTACATGTGCTGATGGTCAAGTTATTAAAGGTGAGCCTATTACTTATCAAGGTGAAAAAATTGAGGGTAATGATAAGACTATTAAATACAAAGTAGGTGGTAAATATCAACAAACAGCTACTTTTAATTACACTCCTTCAATGGAAAACTGTGTAGTAACTCTCGAAGCTACTGTACATACAAAGAAAAAAGATTATGCTTTGGACCCTGTTGTTGTAGGTAAAGGCACAAATATTACTCCACTTCTTGTTTCTACAAAACCTGGTACAGGTGATTTACAAGCAGAAATTACTCCTGATAAATTCCAACGTATTATTGAAGAGAGAACAGATGCTCAAATCAACTATTTAGTAAATCAATCATTAATACGTAATTCAGAACTTAAAAATGAAAATGTAGTTAACCTTGCTAAAGCTATTAAAGAGGCTAAAGATGCAGAAAATAAAGAACTTAAAAACATGGAAATCAGTTCTTATGCATCACCAGAAGGTGCTACAGATTTCAACGAAGAGCTCTCCGGTAAACGTGGTAAAGCTGCTGAAAAATATGTAAATCAACAACTTAAGAAAATCAAAGCTGAAATGGCTATTGATTCTAAAACTACTGCAGAAGACTGGGAAGGTTTCAAAACTCTTGTAGAAAACTCTACTTTAGAAGATAGAGCTTTAATCTTACGTGTTCTTAGCATGTATTCAGATCCTGATCAAAGAGAAAAAGAAATCAGAAATCTTACTACTGCTTACAAATTAATCGACCAAGACATTCTTCCACAACTCCGTCGTTCTAAAATGACTCTCGTTGTTAATGTAGTAGGTAAGAGTGATGAAGAAATTACAAAACTCGCTAAAGAAGATCCAAAACAACTCAATGTAGAAGAGATTCTTTACGCTGCTACTCTTACTAACGATATGAATGAAAAAGTTCGTATTTATACAAAAGCTACAGAACTCTATCCTAATGATTTCCGTACTTTCAACAACTTAGGTATGGCACAATACGAACTTGGTAAACTTAGTGAAGCAGGTCGTGCTTTTGCAAAGGCTCTTGAATTAGCTCCTGAAAACCCTGCAGTTAACTATAACAATGGTCTTATAGCTCTTGCAAATAATCAAATAGAACGTGCTAAAGAATTATTTGGTAAATCAGGTGGTGTAGGTAAAGGTCTTGATTGTGCAAATGGTGTTATCGCTATCTTAGAAGGTAACTACAAGAAAGCAGCTCAACTCTTCGGTAACTCTACTTCTAATAACGCCGCTCTTGCAAATATGCTTAACGAAAACAACGGTGCAGCTCGTAAAGCTCTCGATAACAATAATAACGCTAACGCTACTACTTCTTATCTTAAAGCTATTCTTGCCGCTCGTACTAATAATGTAGAAGAACTTGTTAAGAACTTGGCAGACGCTATCAAAGCTAATCCTGAATATAAAACAAAAGCTGCTAAAGATGTAGAATTCATTAATTTCTTAGAGAATGCAGCTTTTGCAGCTCTCCTCAAATAATGAGTGATTGATATATAATATAAATTTTTTAGGAGGTATGTTTATTCATACCTCCTTTTTTATTTGTAAAATTAGAGTTGAATTCAAATAATTATTCGTAACTTTGTGGTTTAATAATTATATTAGAAGATTAGTGTTTATAATTTATCATAATATGAAAAAGCTCTCTTTTTTATTATTAATCTTTACTGCATTATATTTGGTTTCATGCGGTAATAAAAGTGTGAAAAACACTTCGTTTGTAAAGTATGAATATAGCGAATCAATACCTATTGAGTGCTATGGTAATAACATAAACTACAGTTATAAATTTTTCTTACCCGGAAAATCTATTGATTCTAATGTAGCTGAAATAATAAAAGATACTGTATTAAAATACTTGGAAATAGAACATTTAGATTTTGATAATGAAAATTTTAATGAAAAAATGCACCTCTATTTAAACAATTATGTAGATAGTGTTTATGAAGGTGATTTTTATTTAGAGGAAGATTTTGATTATGAATATGATATTTACGATACACTCTATTTTGTAGGAGATAATATTATTTGCAGTGCTTATTATTGCTATTCTTTCTTGGGTGGTGCACATGGTAATTTTTATCATATAAAGTTATATTTCGATGCAACAAATGGGTCGATTTATGATTTCGACAATATTTTTGAAGATAAACAATCGGTTGTTGATTTAATAAAAGACTCTTTATTAGCTATGGATAAAGCAGGTAAGATTAGTTTTATGTACTACGACAATATGTTGATTTCTCCTCAATTGGAATTAAAGCCGGATACAATGGTTTTTGTATTTAATCCTTATGATGTAGCATGCTATGCCGATGGTATAGTAGAACTTTCTTTCGATTTTAATAGAATAAAAGAATATATGAAACCTTCCACACCGATATATAAATATCTAAGTGGTAAATAATTATAAAGGAGGAGAATTATGGCAACTCCAAAACACATTATCAGAAAATCTAAACAACTCAGTAAGTCGGATTTAACCGGAAAAATAATCAATTATTTCAAGGAAAATCCTACTAAAGTAGTGAATTATAAACAGATATTGGCAGCGTTAAATTTGCAGAAATCAAATTTACGCGATGTAGCAATAACAATATTGGATAACCTGGAACAAGCCGGTAAAATACAAGAGGTGCAGTATGGCAAGTACAGAGCAAATATGCGTATGGGCCACGTTACCGGTGTTATTGACCGCCAAACTGTGGCTAAGAAAACTTATCTTATTCCGGATGATGGTGGAGAAAATATACTTATTGCTGAACGCTCTATAGGTTGTGCCCTTAATGGCGACCATGTGGAGGTGCAACTTTTCCCTCGCCGAAAAGGTAGAGAACAAGAGGGTGAAGTTATTGCCGTTTTAGAGCGTAAAAAGAATGAATTTGTAGGTATACTCGAGGTAAAAGAGTATTTTGCTTTTCTTTGTGTAGATAAGAAATTATTGCCTAAAGATATTTTTATTCCGAAAGAGAAACTTAACGGGGGTAAAAACGGTCAACGCTGTATTGGTAAGATTTTAAATTGGACAGATAAAGATAAAAATCCTGATGGTGAAATAGTTACCGTGCTCGGTGACGTTGGTAATAATGAGGCTGAGATGCACGCTATTCTTGCAGAATACGGTTTGCCTTATACCTATCCGAAGGAGGTAGAAGAGGTAGCTGATAAAATTTCTGACGTCATACCTGCCGAAGAGGTGGCAAAGCGCGTAGATATGCGTGATGTAGTGACCTTTACCATTGACCCGAGAGATGCTAAAGATTTCGACGATGCCCTCTCTATCCGTAAATTGGACGGTTCATTATGGGAAGTAGGTGTGCATATTGCCGATGTAAGTTACTACGTTACACCGGGTAGCATAATAGATAAAGAGGCTTATAAGAGAGCTACTTCTATTTATCTGGTAGACAGAACTATTCCGATGTTGCCTGAGAGATTGTGTAATAACCTTTGTTCTCTCAGACAAGATGAAGATAAACTCGCTTATTCCGTAATTTTCACTATGAATGAATTTGCGGAAGTTAAAGACTATAAGATTTGTAAATCGTTGATACGCTCTAATCGTAGATTTACTTACGAAGAGGTACAGCAGATTATTGAGAGTGGAGAAGGCGAGTACAAACAAGAGATTTTAAAACTTAATGAATTTGCCAAAATACTTCGTACACAAAGGTTTGCTAAAGGCTCCATTGCCTTTGAGCGTACAGAAGTTCGCTTTGAGATAGATGAAAAAGGTAAGCCGTTGAGTGTATATTTCAAAGAATCGAAAGAGGCAAACAAGCTCGTTGAAGAGTTTATGCTTATGGCAAATAAAACTGTGGCACTCCACATTGGTAAGCCGGCAGGAGGAGATGCTAAAAAAGCTAAGACTTTCGTTTATCGTATACACGACATACCTAATCCGGATAAATTAGAGAATTTAAGCACTTTTATCCGACGCTTTGGTTATAAATTAAAAACTACAGGTAAAAATAACGAAGTATCTTCTGCAATAAATAATCTTCTCGACCAAGTGGAGGGTACTAAAGAGCAAAATTTAATAGAGACTCTTGCTGTGCGTTCAATGGCAAAAGCTATTTATTCTACCGAAAATATAGGTCACTACGGATTGGCTTTCGATTATTATACGCATTTTACATCGCCAATTCGCCGTTATCCTGATTTGATGGTACATCGCTTACTTTCGCTTTATGCCGAAGGCGGTAAATCGGTAAATAAAACCGAGTATGAAGAGTATTGTGAGCACTCTTCGGATATGGAACAACTTGCAGCATCAGCCGAAAGATCTTCGATAAAATACAAGCAAGTGGAATATATGAGTGATCATTTGGGACAAGTGTTTGACGGAGTAATTTCTGGCGTCACTGATTGGGGTATTTATGTAGAACTCAACGAAAACAAGTGTGAGGGTATGATTCCGATACGTAGCCTTGACGATGATTTTTACGAATTTGACGAGAAAAACTATTGTATTATAGGGCGTCATCATCATAAACGTTACCAACTCGGTGATGAATTGACCGTGAAAATAACTCGTACCGACCTTGTTAAAAAACAGATAGATTTGGAAATAATATATTAAAAGTATAATTATGGAAATGATGAAGAGTTTTTTTGGATACTTGATAGTAGCGGTATCCATAGTTTTATTCGGTTTGTTTCTGAAAACCGGTATGGATAATAAAACGTATAGTAATAGAACGATAAGTGCAAGAGGTGTATCCGAGCGCCAAGTAGAAGCTACTGTTGGCGTTGGTCATCTCAGTGCAAGTAATTATAATGATGATTTGGCAGTACTAAAAAGTACTACGGAAAATCAAATAGAGCAAATTAAAAATTTCGTAAAGAAATTCGGCTTTGAAGATAGTGAAATAGAGGTGTTTTGTAATATCAACGACCGTCATAAAGACTATGTTGGTGATATTAAATATCGCCCTGTAGAGAGGTATTCATCAAATTTCACCATAAAAATATATACAAATAAAGTGAAGGAACTTTATGAATTACAATCAAAACAAAATTTGATTTTGGATGAATGTGGAATTTTGTTGGATAGTTATTATTTCAATTACGACTTTAAGGAGTTGAATAGTATCAAACCGGAGATGATTACCGAGGCAACAGTAATTGCCAGAGAGTCTGCCGAAAGATTTGCTCAAGATAGTGATAGCAAAATAGGAAAAATTAAATATGCTAATCAAGGCTATTTTTCTATCGACCCTATAGAAGGTGTTGAGCCATATAAACTTAATGTAAGGGTAGTAGTATCTGTTGAATTTTATTTAGACTAATATATTTTATGAATATTAATGTAGAAGAAAGAGCGGAAAAAGCCAGGGAAAATTTTAAGGCAGGATATAATTGTTGCCAATCGGTATTATTGGCTTTTGCAGACATCTTTGATATGGAGCCGACGTTGGCGGCAGCATTATCGAGTGGTTTTGGTGGCGGTATTGGCAGAATGCGCGAAGTATGTGGCGCCTGTAGCGGTATGTTTATGGTTGGTAGTCTTTCTATACCTGCTGTAGATCCTCAAGATAAAGATACTAAAGCACTTAACTACAAATTGATGCAAGATATGGCTGGTGAATTCAAGCAGGAGTGCGGCTCTATTATCTGCCGTGAATTGCTTGGACTCGATTGCAAAAAAGAGTCGTGCGTTCCGGAAGAGCGTAATGCAGAGTATTATAAGAAGCGCCCATGTGCCGATATTGTTCATTTGGCTGCTACTATTGTAGGTAATAAATTGGTTGATATTTTAAAAGATAAATAGAGATAGATAATGCGACTTGTTATACAGAGGGTTTTGAGGGCTTCCGTTACTATCGATGGTAATTTGTACAGTAGTATTGGTAACGGGTTGATGATACTTGTGGGTATTGAAGAGGCTGATAATGACACAGATATAGAATGGCTCACCTCCAAAGTTGTAAAACTTCGCATTTTCGACGATGATAACGGTGTGATGAACCGTTCGGTGATGGATGTCGATGGAGAGATTCTTGCCGTAAGTCAATTTACTTTGCATGCATTAACCGAAAAAGGAAATAGACCGAGCTATATTCGTGCGGCTAAACCTGATATCTCGCTCCCTTTGTATGATAAATTCTGCCAAGTATTGCAGCAAAAACTTGGTAAAACCGTGAAAACCGGGGTTTTCGGAGCTGATATGAAGGTAGAATTAATCAATAACGGACCGGTTACTATTTTAATTGATTCTAAAAAAAGAGAATAATATGGAGAAATTTAAAGAACTTTATGCTCAGTATAATTTTAATTTTACTGATGAAGATATAAAGAAAGAGGTAGAGAAAATATTATCGGAGAATTACGATAAATATAATACTGTAGAAACATATAAGCAATGCTTTAATTTTATCGACCTTACATCATTAAACTCATGGGATACGGAAGAGCAGATAGGATTGATGATGGAGAAAGTGAATACTTTTAAAGAGCACTATCCTGATATGCCTAATGTAGCGGCAGTATGCGTTTATCCGGCATTAGTACCTGCAGCAAAAGCTACATTAGAGGCTGAAGGTGTAAATATTGCGGCGGTATCGGCTTGTTTTCCGTCGTCACAAACCTTTATTGAGGCAAAAATAGCAGAAGTTGCACTCACTGTTGCTGCCGGAGCCAATGAGATAGACGTGGTTATTTCTCTCGGAAAATTCTTTAGTGGATTTCATACCGAAGTATTTGATGAACTCTCCGAAATTAAAGCAGCTTGCGGAGCTTCTCACCTCAAAGTGATTCTGGAAACAGGAGCTATGCATAATATGAAAGAGATAAAACAAGCCGCTCTTATTGCAATGAATGCAGAAGCAGACTTTATAAAAACCTCTACCGGCAAAACTCAACCCGCCGCTACTCTCGAAGCTGCTCTTGTCATGTGTAAAACTATTAAAGAATATTACGATAAAACCGGCATAAAAGTGGGATTCAAACCTGCCGGCGGTATATCCACTACCGAAGAAGCCGTTAAATATTACACCATTGTGCGTACTATTCTCGGTGAAGAGTGGATGAATAACACATTATTCCGTTTTGGTGCAAGTCGTCTTGCAAATAATCTATTGTCCTCTATCTATAATAAAGAGGTAAAATATTTCTAATAGGATATCAATAGAGGAATAATGAAAAGTATAGCATATTTTTTTAAGACATATTATTTGACAGTCATTGTAGCGGTAGCAATAGTTTTACTCTCGGTACTTAAGTTTGATAAAGTTTCTGCCTCTATTCATATAGCTTGGGCAGACAAAGTGGTACATTTTATTATGTACTTCTCTTTAGGTACTATACTCTTTTTAGAGGGTAGCGGATATCATAAAAAGCAACTCTCTATACTATATCTGTTATGGTCGGGAATAATTCTTGTCCTTTTCGGTGCCTTGATGGAGTTTATTCAAAAATTTATTTCGTATCGTAGTGCATCGCTGTATGATATTTTTGCCAATATGGGTGGAATATTGTTTGCCATTGTATGTTTCATTTTTATATCTACGCTGATATTCAATGCCAAACGGAAGTAAATATTTCTATGAAATGGCTCTATCACAGATGTTTATGGTAGGACCACGAACAGCAAGAGTGTTGATAGAGAACCTTGGTTCGGCAGAGGCGGTTTTTAAAGAGAAACCGGAATTTCTGCGAAAGGTGGGGGCTGTTGGTAATTATTTGGCAGACGAATCGTACCGACAGGCTGCTTTGAATCGCGCGGAAAAAGAGGTATCTTTTATTGATAATAACAATGTAGAGACGCTCTTTTTTTACGACGATGGCTATCCGACTCGATTAAAACAATGTACTGATGCTCCGCTTTTGCTTTATAAAACCGGAAATGTCAACTTTGAAACCAAGAAAATTATTGCCGTGGTGGGTACTCGAAAAATTACTCAGTACGGTAAGGATATGGCAAATAATTTTATAAAGCAACTATCCGAAACTGTTGATGATGTATTGATAGTAAGCGGGTTGGCTTATGGAGTGGATATTGTATCGCATAGAGCAGCATTAGAGTACGGAGTGCCGACAGTTGGCGTTGTAGCCCACGGAGTAGACACTATCTACCCTTCGGCGCATAAAAATACGGCTGCTCAGATGGTTAATAACGGGGGTGCAATACTGACGGAATATATGTCGAAGACAAATCCCGATCCTCAAAATTTCGTTCAACGAAATCGTATTGTAGCCGGTATCAGCGACGTTACCGTAGTTGTGGAGTCGGCAAGTAAGGGAGGCGCCCTTATTACAGCCAATCTCGCTAATGATTACAACCGTGATGTGATGGCTTTTCCGGGTCGTGTAGGAGATGAGTATTCATCAGGATGCCTTAAATTGATTAGAGAGCATAAAGCAGAGTTGATTACTTCTGCCGAAGATTTATTGAAACTGATGAATTGGGAGAAGAATGTAGCAAAGGAGCAAACCCTCTTCCCCGTTGTTAATGAAACACAACAATCGGTTTTGGATTTACTTAAACAAGAAAATTTACTGCATATCAACGTAATAAGTAATGCACTTAATTTACCTATTCAAAAAACGTCGGCACTGCTCACAGAGATGGTTTTCGACGATTTGATACAGCAGTTACCGGGTGATATTTATGCCCTCAGATGACATTAGTTTGTTATGAGAGAAAAGATAAATACTATTCTAACTTTTTTGATGATAGTAATGTTGGCGATGTTCACCATATTGGGGTGTGCCAATAGGGGGCAAGGACCGCAAGGCGGGCCTAAAGACCTTATACCCCCTAAGTATCAAAGAAGTATTCCGGAGCAAGAAGCATTGAACGTTACTACATCCAATGTTGAGATTTTTTTCGATGAAATCGTGCTAGTGGAGAGTAGTTATGAGAAAGTAATTATTTCTCCCCCGCAAAAAACAGCCCCTGTAATAAAGGCTTTGGGTAAAAAAGTAAAAGTGTCGCTACGCGATTCGCTTATGCCTAATACCACTTATACTATCGATTTCACCGATGCAATAGTGGATAATAATGAACGTAATAAACTCGACGGTTTTACTTTTTGCTTCTCTACCGGTGAGTATATCGATTCTCTGAAGATATCGGGATATGTAGTTGATGCCGAGACTCTTAACCCTATACCGGGAATAATGGTAGGTGTGCATTCCAATCTCGAAGATTCCGCTTTTACTACTCTGCCTTTTAATCGAATTACAAAGACTAATTCTCGCGGGCAGTTTACCATAAACAATTTGGCAGGCGGAACTTATAAAGTATTTGCTCTGAGTGATGTAGGCTCTAATTATCTCTTTGATATTCCTTCCGAGCAGATAGCTTTTAACGACTCTTTGTTCTCTCCGCAATGTGAGGTTACATTCTCATACGATACTCTTTATACCAATTTGATAGACTCTATAACCGGCGATACCTTACAGCGAAATGTGATAGATAGTATCGTTGTAAATAAGGCATACGCATTCTCTCCGGATAGCGTTATCCTTCAGGCTTTTACCGAAAAAACTCACTTACAAAATTTATTGAAAGCCGAACGCCCCGAAAGATTTAAGGTTTGCACTTACTATAATATCGGATGCGACTCGTTACCTACTTTGCGTCCATTGAACGTGGATGATTCCGTCTTTACCAATTTGGTACAAATAAATGAGACGGTAGATACTTTGATTTATTGGTTCAGCGACTCATTACTTTGGATACAAGATACCCTGCAATGTGAGCTTACCTATCGTAAAACGATTAACGATACTCTACGTTGGCAAATAGATACGCTGAATATTATTTATCGTGCGCCGAAAGGTAAAAAAAGCGTTGCCGAAAATGATATTAAGCTTTTCAAGCATAACGGCTCCGGTAAATTCGATTTTTATAATCCGTTGAAACTTACCTTTATCGAGCCCGTTTTTATCGATGATACCGTACATTATCAATTGCAACAGCAAGTAGATACGGTTTGGAAAGATATTGCGGCAAAATTTGAGAAGGTAGACAGCATCGGATTGAATTATCGAGTATCTTATAATTGGAAACCGGAAACGAAATACCGTTTGACACTTGATTCTGCACTTTTCCGCTCTTTTACGGATAAAGTTACGAAGGAAGAAAAGATAGATATAACCATTAAATCGCTCGAAGAATATAGTACTTTCATTGTAAACATATTACAGTACAACGGAAATGAACGATTACAATTGCTTAATGAAAAGGATGAAGTAGTAAAGGAAATTTCCGCTACGGATAAGAAGGTAAAATTTGAATATATAACGCCCGGTGTTTATTATTTGAGGATGTTCCGGGATGAAGATGGCGATGGTAAGTGGACGCCCGGAAAATATTCGGAGCATAGGCATGCAGAGCAAGTCTATTATTTCCCGTATAAAGTGGAGCTCCGAGCCTTTTGGGATGTAGAAGAGGATTGGGATATAATGGAATTCCCGCTTCTACAACAAAAACCAACGGAATTAATTAAAACAGAAAAGAAAAAATAATATAGTATATGAAAACCAAGATAGTAGCACTATTTTTATTATTATCTTTCTGCGCCACAACAATCTCCGCTCAATTCTTGAAAAGGGAGAGTCGCGGACCGCAGGAGTTTGTCGAGAAAATCGATAGTAATGATATTATATCAGAGAGGCTTTGCCGTATCGACAGTGCTTTTCAGCGTGCTGTAGATGCCGGTATACTGCCTCAAGCGGTGACTCTCGTTATCCATAAAGGCAATATTATTCAATATCAAGCCTATGGATGGAGAAATATGGAAAAGAAAATCAAATGCGAGAAGGACGATATTTTCCGAATAGCTTCACAAACAAAAGCCATCTCGGTATGTGCGTTGATGACGCTTTGGGAGCAGGGTTTGTTCCGCCTCGATGACCCTATTAAGAAGTATATCCCGGCTTTTGAAAACATGCAAGTGCTTGATAGCTTTGATGTTAAAACAAAACAATATACTACGCGCCCTGCAAAGAGAGACATCACTATTCGTGATTTGATGACACATACTTCCGGAATATGCTATAATGGAGTGCATTGGGATATTGCTATCGATAGCGGAGTACCGCCATTGAATAGCCTTGAGAATATCACGCTCGAAGAGGTTGTAAACCGCATTGCCAAACTTCCTCTTGCTCACGATCCCAGCGAGAAATTTACTTATAGTATGAATATAGAGGTGCTGGGTCGCCTTGCAGAGATTCTTTCAGGCAAGCCTATAGATGTATTTTTAAAAGAGACTATTTTTGACCCACTTGGAATGACGGATACCTATTTCTATCTTCCGAAAAATAAAAAGAATCGCCTCGTTACCCTTTATACTTATCCTGAAGGGGGTCCTTTACAAAAGAGTAAACACCCTATCTATCAAACTTATCCGGTAGCAGGAGCTCAAACCTATTGCTCTACAGGGGCTGGTTTGAGTGGTACGGCTCTTGATTATGCAAAGTTCTGCCAGATGGTATTGAACGGCGGTGAATTTAACAACCATCGTATCCTTGGCCGTAAAACCCTTGAGATGATGATGCGTAATAACGTTCATGACCTACGAGGTGAAATAGGTTTTGGACTCGCTTGGGATGTATTCCGCCCGCAATATGTGTATAAAACCATCGTTAGCGAAGGTGCAAGTCGCTGGGGTGGCATGTTCGGTACCGATTATATTATCGACCCGGCCGAGGATTTTATCGTTATCATGTATACTAACTTGGAACACAACGGTACAACGGTGAATTTCAAAGAGATGCTACATAATACCGCTTATCAAGTATTAAAATAAAAAACACTATTACATATGATTTTAAATTTATCTCAATTTTATCTTTTATTGATGATTATGGTTGCCATAGCAATCGTAGTTTTCATAGTACTTAATTTTGTAGAAGCCGGATATGGCAAAATGATATCCAAGAAATGGGGACCTGCAATAAGTAATAAATTGGCATGGATTCTGATGGAATGCCCCGTATTTATAGTACTTTTCTATTTTTGGTTCAATTCGGAAAGACGCTTTGAAATAGCGCCGTTGCTCTTTTTTATCTTTTTCGAGATACACTATTTCCAACGCTCTTTCATCTTCCCGTTCTTGCTGAAAGGAAAAAGTAAAATGCCACTCTCCATCATGCTTATGGGTATGATTTTCAACACTATCAACGGCTATATGCAAGGAGAATGGATATTTTATCTTGCACCGGACGACCTTTATACTTCCGCATGGCTTACAACGCCGCAATTTATCATCGGCACAATAATCTTCTTTGCCGGAATGGCTATCAACCTAAATTCCGACAGCGTAATACGTCATTTGCGTAAACCGGGAGATACTAACCATTATCTGCCGAAAAAAGGTTTTTACAAATACGTTACCTCAGCAAACTATTTTGGAGAGATAGTGGAATGGGCTGGTTTTGCCATTCTTACGTGGAGTTTGTCGGGACTTGTATTCCTTATCTGGACGATGGCAAATCTCGTTCCTCGCGCTAATTCAATCTATAAAAAATATAAAGTAGAATTTAAAGACGAATTCGACGAGCATTCATTAAAAAGAGTGTTCCCGTTTATTTATTAATAGAAAGATGGAATCTAAACTTTTTACTCCTTGTAAATTAGGACCTATAGAGTTAAAAAACAGAACAATACGTTCTGCAGCATTTGAAAATATGGCATATAATAATATGCCTTCTGATGACCTTTTCAATTATCATACAGCAGTTGCAAAAGGGGGTATTGGAATGACTACGGTGGCTTATTGTGCCGTTAACCGTAGCGGTGTAAGTTTTAATGGTCAGCTATGGATGAGGCCGGAAATTATACCGGGTCTTAAAAAGCTCACCGATTCGGTACATTCTTACGGCGCAAAAGCAAGTATACAATTGGGTCACTGCGGTAATATGACGCACTTCTATACCTGTGGATGTATGCCTGTTGGTGCCTCCGGTGGCTTTAATCTCTATTCACCAACTATTGTTCGTGCCCTCAAAGAGCATGAGATAATGGACCTTGTAAAGGATTTCGGACGAGCCGTAAATATGTGTCGTGAAGCCGGATTCGACTGCGTTGAGATACATGCAGGCCATGGTTACCTTATCTCTCAATTCCTTTCGCCATATACTAATCATAGAAAAGATAAATTCGGCGGTTCGCTCGAGAATCGCATGCGTTTTATGCGTCTTGTACTTGCCGAAGTGATGAAGGCGGCAGGCGATGATATGGCTGTTGTGGTAAAGACAAATATGTACGACGGCTTTAAGAGCGGACTTCAACTGCCTGACTGCCTTACTGTAGCAAAAGCTATAGAGGAGTGTGGCGTTCATGCCATAGTGCTTTCTGCCGGATTCGTCAGCAAAGCTCCGATGCACGTGATGCGTGGTGCAATGCCTCTGAAAACTTTGGCTCATTACATGAATCCTTGGAAATTCTGGTGGCTTAAAGCCGGACTCGCTGTAGTTGGTCGTCAAATGATTCCTACAGTGCCTTTTAAAGAGGCTTATTTCCTTGATGATGCCAAAAAATTCCGCGCCGAACTTAAACTCCCGTTAATATATGTGGGTGGACTTGTAAGTCGCGCGAAAATCGACGAAGTGCTTAACTCAGGTTTCGAATTCGTACAGATGGCAAGAGCTCTTGTGCATGATACCGATTTTGTGAACAAAATGGCGGCTTCTGATGAGAATTATCGTAGCGGTTGTAAACACTCCAACTATTGTATTGGACGTATGTATACCCTCGAAATGAAATGTCATCACTGCGTTGATTGCATGCCTAAAAAACTTCAAAAAGAGATTGATAAAGCAGAAAAAACAGCAACTTTTTAATATAGTATGAACGCATTAGTTACAGGAGCAAGTTCCGGTATCGGCTTGCAATATTCCCGTGAATTGGCATCTCGCGGCTACGATGTTGTGATGGTGTCGAATCAAGAAGTGGAGATAAAACAATGTGCCGAAGATATCGCTAAAGAATTCGGCGTAAAAACATACCCTATCTTTAAAGATCTTACCGATATTGAAGCACCGTATCAATTACTGGATTATTGTAAAGAGAATAATTTGGATATAGAAGTACTCGTAAATAATGCCGGTGTATTTTTCTTTAATCCGTTGATAAAAACCGCTGAGCAAAGGATTAATTTAATGCTGGAATTACACGTTGTTGCGGTAACGAATATGTGCCGTGTATTTGGCGAATATATGGCAGAGCGAGGAAAGGGTTACATCCTTAATATGAGCTCTTTAAGTGCGTGGATGACGATGCCGGGTATCAGCATTTACAATGCCACAAAATCTTATATCCTTAATATGTCGCGCTCGCTTTGGTACGAGATGAAGGATTACGGCGTGAGTGTTACAGCCATTTGTCCCGGTGCGGTAGATACTACCCTCTACGGATTAAGTAATTATTGGCGCCGTGTGGCAGTAGGTATAGGCGTTAGTATGCGCCCTGAAAAGCTCGCAAAAAAAGCCCTCAATGCCATGTTCAAACGCAAGAAATATTACATTCCGGGGGCTATTAATCGCCCGTTCCGCTTCGTTATCAAGCATCTCCCGGATTGGGCTGTATTTTTTGCAATGAGTAAATTAAAGCAATTTCAAAAATAATTCCTTAAATATAACACCATTATGAAAAAATTTTTCTTATTTGCTTTTGCTACAATTTTTGCTCTATCGAGCTGTTGTAATAAAGAGCAAAAACAAACTACTGAATTAGACCAGCCTATGTCTATTATTACAGAAACAGAAATAAGTCAAGCAGTAGAAGCCATTAAGGCAAAAGCTCCGGACACGGATGTCGACCGACTCACTGCCGGAGTTAAGTGTGCTGCAAATTTTTGGTTTGCACAGGAAGGTTGTAAACAAGATTTTGTGAACTTCTGTGTGGATAATTTCGAAACTACAGAAGAGGGTAGAGCAAAACTCCTTGCCACTATCGAGCGAAATTTCGAAGCTGTTTACGGTCGTTATAATCAAATTAGTATCGACCTTAAAGAGGCTCTTCACCTTGTAGGTGACCCTATTACCCCTATCGACGAAACCTTCGGTGCTTTCGACCCATTCGCTCATTTTAACGACGATATGTTCAATAGTAAAATAGCTTTTACTGTACTATTGAACTTCCCGTTGACTACTTTAGAGCAGAAGAATACGGAAGGTAAAAATTGGACGCGTCAACAATGGGCAGAAGCTCGCCTTGCCGATTGGTTTGCTGCTCGCGTACCTGCCTCTCTTTTGCAAAATTATTCTCAAAAACTCACCGATGCCGATAATTATATCTCTAATTACAACATCATTATGGGTAACCTCCGCAATGATAAAGGAGAGAAAATTTTCCCTGATAATATGGCACTTATTACCCACTGGGGGCTTCGTGACGAGTTGAAATCAAACTATGCCAATGCCGATGGTCGTGGCTTTGAAAAGCAACAGATGATTTATCAAGTGATGACTCGTATCATTGATCAATCTATTCCTGCTGCCGTTATCTCTAATGAAGAGCTCCTTTGGAACCCTTATAGCAATACCGTTACCGACCTCGATGGAAAACCTGTAGAAACTGAGCGTGAAGCCGATGTACGCTATCAAACATTACTCGATAACTTCAAAGCTTCCGTACTCCTCGACCCTTATTATCCTGCAAGTCCTACCGCTATTCACCGTGCTTTTGACGGACAAATGGAGGTTAGTGATGCCGAAATAGAGGCTATGTTTATTAAATTTATCTCCTCTGAAGAGGTGGCACAAGTGGCAAAAATTATTGAATCACGCCTTGGCCGTAAACTCGAACCTTTCGATATATGGTATGATGGATTTAAAACTCGTAGCTCTGTAAACGAAGAAGACCTTTCTAAAATAACTCGTGGCTTGTATCCAACCACAGATGCCTTTAAAGCCGACCTTCCGAAGATTATGATTAAATTAGGATTTACACCGGAAAAAGCTGCTGAGGTGTGCTCAAAAGTCGTTGTCGATGCCAGCCGCGGTGCCGGTCATGCTTGGGGTGCTATGGCTAAAAACGACCTCTCTCACCTCCGTACTCGCGTAGCCGCCGATGGTATGGATTATAAAGGATATTGCATTGCAACTCACGAGTTCGGCCATAATGTAGAGCAAACCATCACAATGAATGATGTAGACAACTACTTTATGAGCGGTGTGCCAAGTACTGCATTTACCGAAGCACTTGCTTTCGTATTCCAAAAACGTGATTTAAGCTTGCTCGGCATCAATAATAACGACCCTAATGCAGCTGCTATGACTACTCTCGACATCTTCTGGGGATGCTACGAGATAATGGGCGTTTCGCTTGTTGATATTTACACTTGGCGCTGGATGTACGACCATCCGGATGCTACTGCAGCAGAACTCAAAGAGGCAGTGATGAATAATGCCGTTGAAGTTTGGAATAAGTATTACGCCCCGGTATTCGGTATAGAAAATTCTCCTATCCTCGGCATCTATTCTCATATGATAGATAATCCGCTTTACCTCTCTAATTATCCTTACGGACATATCGTAGAGAGCCAAATAGAGACTCGCTTTGAGGGTAATAATATCGGAGCCGAAGTGTGCCGCATCTATCCTGTCGGACGCCTCACTCCTAACCTATGGATGCAACACGCCGTTGGTAGTGATGTTTCTGTTGACCCTCTTTTGAACGAGGTTAAAATAGCTATCGAAAAACTTAAATAATTAAATCTTTTCCCCGTAAAGCATTTCTGTTTTTAAACGGTAAGCTTTACGGGTTTTTTATTTGTATATCAATTGTTATGCTTGTAAAAACATATGCCGCGGCGGTACAAGGTATTAATGCTATTGAAGTGACTATAGAAGTGAATGTCACTGCCGGAGTGCGTTTTTTCCTTGTCGGACTACCCGATAATGCAGTGAAAGAGAGCCACGAAAGAATTTTCTCCGCATTGCAATATAATAACATACCCTTTCCACGTAAGCAGGTGATTATCAATATGGCGCCTGCCGATATCAAGAAAGAAGGGTCGGCTTACGACCTTCCTCTCGCTATCGGAATATTGGTGGCAAACGAAACTATAGAAACAGACTGCTTGGATAAATATCTGATAATGGGAGAATTATCGCTTGATGGTTCTTTAAAGCCGGTGAAGGGAGTACTGCCTATAGCAATTCTTGCCAAAGAAAAGGGCTATAAAGGATTTATTCTGCCGGAGCAAAATGCACATGAAGCAGCGGTGGTGAACGACATTGACGTTATCGGAGTTAACAATATCAATCAAGTAGTTCAATTCCTTAAGCATGAAATAGATATCGAGCCTACGAAGGTGGATGTACAAGCAGAATTCAGTTCAGAATCGGAGCATTTCGGGGTGGATTTCGACGAAGTAAAAGGTCAGGAATCCGTAAAACGAGCTCTTGAAGTAGCTGCTGCAGGCGGGCATAATATCTTGATGGTAGGACCTCCCGGTGCGGGAAAGAGTATGATGAGTAAGCGTTTTGCCACTATATTGCCACCGCTGACGTTGGATGAGGCTCTTGAAACGACAAAGATACATTCCGTTGCGGGCAAAATTAATCACGGAGGGGGACTTATCACTCGCCGTCCGTTCCGAAATCCGCACCATACCATTAGTGATACAGCCCTTGTAGGTGGCGGTAGTAATCCGCAGCCGGGCGAGATTTCCCTCGCTCATAACGGTGTGCTTTTTCTTGATGAATTGCCCGAATTCAAACGCTCCGTACTCGAAGTATTACGTCAGCCACTTGAAGACCGAAAGATAACAGTATCGCGTGCGAAGATGACGGTAGAGTATCCTGCCGGCTTTATGCTCGTAGCATCGATGAACCCTTGCCCTTGCGGGTATTATAACGACCCAAATCATGAATGTACCTGCGCTCCGGGAGTAGTACAGAGATATCTTAGCCGCATTTCCGGTCCGCTCCTCGACCGTATCGACATGCATATAGAAATAGTGCCCGTGCCGTTCGAGAAGCTCAGCGATAATGCCGTAGTGGAGAGCAGTGCCACCATACGCAAGCGTGTAATTGCTGCTCGACAAATACAAAGTGAACGCTTTAAAAACGAGAAAGGAATTTATTGCAACGCCCAGATGAGCAGTAAAATGATACGTAAATATTGCGTACTTGATGCCCCGAGCAGTCAGCTCCTTGGCAAAGCAATGGCAAAATACAACCTCTCTGCACGAGCTTACGACAGAATATTGAAACTGTCACGCACCATTGCCGACCTCGACGGTGCAAAAGATATAGACCTCAGCCACGTAGCCGAAGCCATCAACTACCGAAACCTCGACAAAGAAGGCTGGGCAGGGTAGAGTGATATGAGTTGAGTATGGTATTATTCCTTATTAAGAAAGGAACAAGTATTTTTGTATGTAATACCTTAAATCAACAAATATTTTATCGTGTTCTCGTCTTTTATTTGTAAATTTGTAGTTCCTCTAATTTGCCGGAATGATAATTATAATATGGTATAAACAATGGAAGAAAACATAAGCAAATATAAAAATGTATGCTAGACATCAATAAATTGGATATGAACTATAATGATAATGAAACATATAGACGCATTCATTTCGCTGTTATGGCGATAGAGAGCGGAGCACGCAAGTTGGGCATTTCCGGCAAAGAGATGCACGACAGATTGCAGAAACAAGGATTGATACATTGCCGCTTGATAAAAAGGTATGAAGATCTTCATACCCAAAGCCTTGATTGGGTAGCTGAGGACATAAGTGAAACACTATTGAATTGGGAGGCAGAAGTATGATGACATTATATCATGGGTCATACGCACCCGTTCAAGTTCCTCTGGTAAAACTCGGCAGGAAAAAAGTGGATTTCGGGCAAGGTTTTTACCTTACCAAAATGTACAGACAAGCTGAGTCATGGGCAAATACAATTGCCGAAAGGAAAGGGCGTAATGCGCAACCAACGGTTTCATCCTTTTCGTTTGACTTCGATGCTGTTAAGTCTAACGGATATAGGATAAAAATATTTGAAAGTTACAATCTGGAGTGGTTGGAATATGTTGTGGATTGCCGTAGAGGTGGCGTAAAACAATACCAGTATGACCTTGTAGAAGGCGGCGTGGCTAACGATAATGTTATCGATACAGTGGAAGACTATGAAAATGGTATTATCACCGCTGAACAAGCGTTGGGACAACTACGATACAAGGAAGTGAATCACCAGATTTGCATCTTGAATCAGGAGATTGTTGATAAGTACCTCGCATTCATCGCATCTGAAATACTAAAAAGGGAGGATTGAAAAATGAGAGATACCGTACTTTGGCGTAAACAAAGCCGCATAATCATGATGCTGGCGGACTCCTTACATATAGATGCCGAGAGGGCTCTTGACCTCTTTTATTCCACGAAGGTCTATCAGCAATTGTCCGACCCTAAATATGGGCTGCAATTGATGAGTGATGACTATATTCTGGAAGAACTGATTGAAGAATTAAGAGGGTCACACGGCCAGATACCTCTGATTCGCAAGAATGACGTAATATAATAAGGTATATACAACATCGTACCACTTTCAAAGGTGGTACATATACCACCCAAAATGGTGGCATGAATATAAATTAAAGGATAAAACAGATAGTGTAAATTGCAAGAAATCGTTGATAAAGGTAGATGACATATACCTTTTAAGGTGTTTTTCTGCAAAAAAAATATATAAAGAACATGGATAAAGTAAACGAGATAATGGAACGATGGAATGCTCTTCAGCCTCTTTCTGAAAGGGACAGAGAGTTGCTAAGCCGTCGTTTTACCATCGACTTCAACTACAACAGCAACCATATTGAAGGCAATACTCTGACTTACGGACAGACTGAGATACTGCTCCTATTTGGTAAAATTGTAGGTGAAGCATAAGTGAAAGACGTACAGGAGATGACAGCAAGCAATGTCGGTCTGAAAATGATGCGGGAAGAAGCTCAATTGAATGATGTTCCTTTGACCCAGAATTTCATCCGCACTATGCATAAAACTCTTCTGCGTGAAGACTATACGGTCTTTCATAATCTCCCAGGAGGACAAACTACAAGTTATACCATACATGCAGGGATATATAAAACACGTCCCAATAGTGTCATAACCAGATATGGAGACAGATTTGAATATGCATCTCCCGAGGAAACTCCTGCCTTGATGACCAATTCCCGATTGAAAGTCGATTTTTACATATAGAAGTGATGCAATTCTTTTTTAATTCCCTCGAATTCGAGGGAATTAAAGCGTCACTGACTAACATAATAAAGAAATATATTAGTATGATAATCATTATCTATTGTTGTGAGGACAATTCTTATTATGAGAAGTTCCTCGCCATTGGTGAGGTGAAGTGCATTGATGAGGATTAAGCAAAAAAGGAAAACGTATAGGTTTGAAGGATATTTATCTGCATCATCTTATTGAAATCTGCATCATTCAACCTAAAAATGATGCAGATTTCTCCATTATGATGCAGATAAGAAGAAAATAATTCGTAACTTTGCAAAGGATAAACAGATTCAGTTATGCATACATTTGATTATATAGAAGCCCCGAAGCAGCTGTTGACACCCGACATCGTCAATTTGTTGTCCTCATTGCACGAATTCAGAGGGAAACAGGAACTGTATATAGAAGCAGAGTCTGACGTACTGACAGCACTATTGAACATAGCCAAAATCCAGAGTACAAAGGCATCTAATAAGATTGAAGGTATATATACATCAGACGAGCGATTGGAAGCATTGGTCATGGAAAAGACAGCACCTCAAAACCGCTCCGAAGAGGAGATTGCCGGATATAGAGAAGTGTTGGCTACCATTCATGAGAGTTACGAATACATTTCTATACGCTCCAATAATATCTTGCAACTGCATCGTGACCTGTATAGTTTTAGCAGCGGTGATGCAGGGGGCAGATATAAGAATGCGGATAATGTAATTTCAGAATTAGGCAAAGACGGACAGCAACGAGTGAGATTTATACCTGTCCCGGCGTTTCAGATACCGGAAGCGATGGATAGCTTGTGTAATGAATTTAACAAAGCCATTGAACGGGCAGAGTATGACCCTCTATTATTGATACCTATGTTCATTCTTGATTTCCTCTGCATCCACCCATTTAATGATGGTAACGGACGTATGAGCCGTTTATTGACTTTGCTGTTGCTGTATCGCAGTGGCTATATCGTGGGAAAATATGTCAGTATGGAAATGTTGATAGAAAAAACAAAGGAAACCTATTATGAAGCCTTGCAAAACATTTCCTCAGAATGGCATGATAACAAGAGCGATTACACCTCATTTGTCAGATATTATTTGGGAATTGTGTTGAAAGGATACAATGAGTTTCAAGACCGTATCGAGCATTTGAAGTACCGAAAATTTTCAAAGGCAGAAAGAGTGAAATCCGTATTTGACAAGAAAATAGGGATTGTCAAAAAGTCGGATATTGCCATAATATGTCCGGACATTAGTCAAACGACTATTGAACGCACTTTGAAAGATTTATTGGAGGCAGGTTTCGTCGAAAAGGTTGGCAAAGGAAGAGCTACAGGATATGTAAAAAAGCAGCCAAGTAACAAATAAAGTAATGTCGGTCTCGTTGTTGTATATGCCGTTCTTGATATTCGGTTAATTCTTCCCATTTCTCCATATCCATTTTTCCATATCCATTTTTCCATATCCATTTTTCCATATAAAAATTATTTACTACCTTTGTGCTGTGTTCCTATCCCTTTAATTTTTTGGATAGATACATTTGGTCAATGGTATTCCCATTGAATTAATTTCTTTTTCTCATCAATTAGTAAGATAGAAAGAGAATAGTATACTTTTAATATTTTTATTTTGTACCATTATGAGTAAAAAAATTTATTCTATCGTTTCGATAGTTGTCTTGTCTTTGTCGGGCATTTTGCTTTTTGCCTGTTCCGGAAAAGTGTCGAAAAACAGTTCCGATAACGTTGAAAATGACACTATTAACTCCCTTGAAAATGCGATTATTAGCGATTTGTCTGATGCCGATACCCCTCAATCCGATATCGACATCCTAAAGTATTATTGTTGGACGGATGGCGAAATGATTTATACTTATCGCAATACTGAGGTAGATTCGGATAACAATCAGATAAATAGATATTTTTTCTCTTGCAGTACGGTTAATGAGAAGAGCAATGCGCTGATGTGCATCGAGGTAGACCCCACGGGCTGGAAGTCCGTTTCCCCTACTAATGACAAATATTATAAGTTAACGGATTGTAAAGTGTCGTTAAATGCCAAAGCAGGCGCACTTATTTTCACTGACCCTTTTACCGAACAAATAGACGTTCTTGTGCCGATGTTTAAAAATCAAGAGGAAAATCAAACCGAAAAATACAAGAAATTTTTCGAATCCCGTATGGCTCAATTACTTCTGGAAGGGAATTTCCAAACTATGGAAGGTGAAACAGTGGTGTTTAATCCGGAAAATATGACTACCGATGGTTCGCTTTTCGGTAAAATTCCTTTCAGTTTCGGTTACGCTTTTGATATGCCGGCTCCTGTGCTTATTATCGACAGTAAAACCTATTACATCGAAAAAGTGTATGGCTATCTGAACCTCTTCTTGATGAAGTATAAAGACCCGATGCAATGCACCAATGGTGAGCGAGCCGGAGAAGTAATCTCTATTGAGCGACGGGACGATAATATTTGGCCATTGCTCACGGAGAGAGTGCTTACAAAAAACGAAATTTACTATTACGCAGGATATAATGTCGACGGTCCTTATAACGATGAAGAGATATCAGAGCGTATGGCATTTAGAAATGACATGCTCTCTACAATGCGCAACAGCATCCTCGCCCGCCATGGCTATATTTTTCAAGACGAGGAGTGGCAACGTACATTCGGCTCTTTGTCGTGGTACAAACCCCTCTACGATAATGTAGATGATAAGCTTACGGATATTGAAAAAATTAATATCAAAATCTTAGAAAGCCTTGAGGTGAGACGTTTTGATTGAAACAGTCCCGAAAATGATTGATTGTCAAATTATAAAATGTTTCAACTTTAAGCCCGATAAGTGATTTAAAAATAAGTCCGTCGTAGATAAGGATTTAAATTGCAGCAAGATGATTCGGCATTAGATCAAATTTCAAGGTCCAATCATTTTATTATGAGCTTAAATATAGTTTTATTCCCTTTCCGGGGATAAAAGAATCAAATAGGTTTAAATTCAATTGTTCGAGGAGGATTTTGCCATCTAAGACCCCTGGATTAGGAGAATAAAATTGGTTTATATACAATAGAAACAGCCATAAAGTTTTGACAACTACTTAATTAAGTTAGAAAATAAAAGATGTTTTAATATAATATTTAAAGATGAGAAAGATAAAATTTTACGTTCCATTACTCCTCTCTGTTGTACTTCTCTGCATCTCTTGTAGAGGAGCCTCTTCAAATAAATATGAAAATAAAGGAGATAATGCCGATTCAGCCGAAATGGAAATTCAATCACTGTCGGCTTCGGAAGAGGTTTCGTTTTTACGTGACAATATAAAGGAATATATCCCGATTCTAGAAAATTATTCCAAATTCATGTCCGGTGGGTCTGATGAAATGACGGATGGATTTTATGGTATTGATGAGTTGAGAAATATCAATGACGAGGAAATAATGCCATGGAATGAAGTTCGGAATGTAGTAGGATTTACGCTTTTAGACGTAGATGGTGATGACGTTAACGAGCTGATAATAGGCACGGAAAAGGATAATGGTGGCGGTAATAAATCCACTCTTGTGCTGGCGTTGTATAAACTTAGAGGCGGAAATGCCGAGTTGGTGTTCTCTTCCACCGCCCGAAATGCTTGGTATTATTTGAAGCATGATGGTTTTCTTAATATCGCTTCCGAGGGGGCATCATGCTCTATTGCCGCTTTATACTCTTTTGTGGCAGGCGATTGGACGTGTGATCATTATTGGTTTAGTGCCATGACCGATGCCGGCTCTATTGCTTATTACCATAGCTACGCCCCAACGTTGGACCCCGCAGATGCCACTTTGCTCAACTTTACTACCGATGATTTTAACAGCCATATCGAAAATCTATTCGATAGGGCAGTAGCTCTAAATACGACTCCTTTTGCTGTATTACGACCAATTAATGCCTCTTATGATGACGGTAAAATGCACTTCACTACCGATATTGCCGTTAAAGATTTCCGTATTTTGGCTCTTTCCGATTGGGATTTTGTAGACGATAAGATGACTTTTAAGGAGAAAGAATTAAAGGCTTATCCGAAAATAGAGCCGGGAGAAGAAATAGTTGTAGAGATGCCTTTTATAGGCGATATTCCGCAATATGCAATCTCTTTTATCGACCCGCTTGGTAATACCGTGAAAATGAACATTTCTATAAGCGGTTATGATGGTTCTATACTCCTCACTCAGTATTAACTTTTTATTTTTTTGAAAATGATTAAGTTCCGAATTTTATCTTTTGCCATTGTTTTTGTACTGACCGCTTTTTGTGTCTCATGTAAATCACATAAGTCTGATAAACAGAGCGATACAGTTTTATCAGATACTATTGAACAGGTAAATCAAGAAAAGGAAAATCTTCGAGTTATGCCGAATGAAGAGGTTTCTTTTCAACTGTTGGAGGGAAGATGGCAACTGTATAATGCAATACAAAACAACTTCAATATTGACATTTCTTTCGATGATGACGGAGAAATTAATATCACAAAGATAAGTAATGCACCTGATATCGAAGGTGTGGAAATTCTTGATTTTGAGCCAATTATTTCTTATCAAGGGAAATACGAAATCCAAGCCGGAGGTAAGATAATTTATTCCATAAAGGATATCAACAAAGATATGGAGGAGATAAGAGGCACTATTTTGGCAAGAATGTCAGGTAATTATTGTGAGATGATTTTTGAAGATGGGCTGGAAGGAGTTGCAGTGCCGGGAAGGGCTTATAAGATGTTCAGTGTGACGGAATTATATCCTGTTGATTTACCGGAAAAACCATCGATAAAGGAGCTATTTCAGCAAGCATTACCTTTTGTTTTTCAGTCTGTAATACGCAATGCAGCCATGCTGTTGATTGACAATAAGCAGCCATACAGCGATAGCGAAGCTACAAAATTAATAGATAATTCTGCGGGCTACCTATCGTACCAAGGGGGAGGTGCTCCGGCATCGGTTCTTGAAGCATGTATTTGGCGTTGTAAAGATGGCACTACATTGCTGGCTATCAACGTAAAAGGGGAGTCTCCCGATGTTCAACCAACGGTGTTTTTCACCCTATTTCGCTATTACCCGGAAGTGAAATCCTTGATGCGACTCGATGGGATGAGCGAAGAAATTTTCCATTTTAATAACAAATATCCACAGTCGATTTCTTTACCTCGTAAAGGTAAAAATATCACGGTATGTATGATTAATGATATGTACGAATGCGAAAGTACCGAGATTATTGAGTGGAATGAAACAACCGGAAATTTTACAATAGAATAAACTCTAACAAATTAAATATTAAACAATTATGGATAAAGAAGTATGGCTTAGTGCAAGGAAGAACAGTTTGTACGACTATTTTGATTTACCACCGGCAGCTAAGGCGGAAGCGGAAGAGTGCTTTGATGGTATGCGAAAATTGGCTGAAGAGTGTGCCGATCAAGCGGAATTTGAAACTCGGCTATCTACTTCGCCATTAACAGAGCAGTACAACAGCCTTTTCAGTAAATTTGCAAAGTATGTAAAAATGCCGGAGGGCACACCAACGCAAGCTGATGTAGCAAAAGATATAGCAATAGGTACAGCAAAATCATCGGTGAAGTCAATAGCCACTAATAAGTTAAAGAGTATCATTATCAATGCTCTGCCGGATGAAGTTTCTGATTGGCTGATTTATCGCTGGAATAATATACCTATACTGAGCGAGATACGTTCGTTTTTCAATCTCAAAGATTTATTCCGCCGTTGGTTTGGAAAAAAATAATATTATTGATAAACGTTTTTAAAACGCCAAAAGAGCAGAACAAAGCTTGCATCGAGTTATGCCATGGCGACAGCTGACGAAAGAGGCTGACAAGCTAGCAAGAGGAGAGACGTAGCTCGCCGGGAATATTGCGTGTGGTGAGGAAGAAGTGTGTTTATTGCAATGTTAAAAATCTTCGTTAGGTAAAGTGGGCAAAGGGTTTTTATCGTTTTGTTTAGCGCCGAGGTCGATAAGTTTTTTTGCTGTGGTATTAATACTTTGACCGCCATCGGTTATTTTTTTTTCGCCTTTGTCGTAAGCTGTTTTTGCATTTTCAATGGCTTTACCAATTTGTTGATACTCTTTCCAGAATTGACCTACACGGTCGAGCATTTCTTTTGCGAGGTTAAATACTTTTTCGTGATTTTGAGCCTGTTGAATTTGTGTCCACGTAAGGTTTATTATTCTTAATGCGGCGTAAAGAGTCTGTTCGTCAGCAATATACACATTTTGCTCCATAGCCTTGCGCCATAAGTCCGGTTGCTCGTTGAGGGCAGTCCATAAAGCGCCGGAGTGAGGTACGAACATTATTACGTAGTCGATTTTAACTTTTGGAGGTTGGATGTAATTGGAGTAATTTTTTGAAGAAAGCTCTTTTACGTGCTTCTGGATGCTGTCGACATGTGCTTTAAGGTATTTGCGGCGGTCGTCTTCGTTTTCGGCGTTGACGTAGTCGATAAAAGCCGTCATAGATACCTTAGAGTCGATAATCAACTCTCGTTTTGTGTCGAGGTGGAGTATTATGTCGGGGCGCATGATGCCACCGTTCTCGTTGTGTACTACATTGTTGTCGGCATCTTTTATTACGGGTTGGATATCATAGTGCACCCCTTTTGTAAGTCCTTGTGATTGAAGCAGTTCATCTATTATAGTTTCACCCCAATCGCCTTGTATTTTAGTGCCGTGCTTGAAGGCACGAGTCATCTCTTCGGTGCATTTTTGGGTTTCCCGGCTTTGATTCAGCATGTGTTCTATATGGGCTTTCATCTCACCGCTAATCCGGTTTTGGGCGGTTTTACTTTCATCCATCGCCTCTTTCATCTCCTTGATAGTTGTTTGTAGCGGGTTGATAATCTGCCCTAAATTACGATTGCTACTATCGGCAAACTCTTGTTGTCGCTTTTTGAGCATCTCATTGGTGGCATTTTTCATTTGTGCTGTAACCCTTTCTATCGTCTCCTCGAAGCGTTTTTGCATCTCTATGAAATTGTTTTCGTGCTGTTTTTTCTGAGCATCTATTGCTTGGAGGTGTTGCTCTTTAAGCAATGCAATTTCTTTTTGCAGTACGTCACGCTCGCTTATTAAGGAATTTTTCTCTTCCGATAGGCTTGAATTTTTTTGCTGAAAATCGGAATACTCTTTTTTGTAAGAGGCAATTTCGTTTTCGAGCATCTCCAGTTTTGTTTTCAGTACGCCAATCTCTTTTTCAGCGGATAAATTGCCGATTTTTTTGCCAATGATGATACCTATTGCAATACCTATTATTGCACTGATAATGATATAAATAATTGTGGTTGCTTCCATAATAAAATCGGTTTAAATTGTTTGTAAAGCCCTAATAAATACGCCAAATACCACGATTATCTTCGTTGATATTCCATTGTACTTGCCATACTCTGCCATCTATTTGGTCTAGGAGGATGAAATTATATGTATTTTCGGTTGGATAAAGGAAAAACCGTCCCGGCACAGCATTCTCTCCCGTAGCCAATGGAATGCTGTTCAATTCATATTGCATGCGATTTCCATCCGTGCTATATTGTACATGCATAATTTCCCCTGTTCTAGTATCCAATTTAAGGAAAGTCCATCGGTTATTGGTTTGAAACAATCTGAAATTCACATCACTATCCGGCGAAGCAATAGTATTTTTAGTGTTGGAAGTTGTTTGAGCGTTAATCAAAGCAAATGAAGTAATACAGGTTAAAATCAAAATAATTCTTTTCATAACAATAATTTTTAATTAATTTTCGATACTGCAAATATACAAAAAATATTTAAATACCATTTTTCTTTTGCGCAACATCTTATTTCAATGGGGTAAGATAGTGCTTGCGCACTCCGTTTGAGAATCTACTAATAACAGGAATTTACTTTTGGCGCGTGAGGTTAAATTTTGGTATTAATTTTTTAAGATGCTCGTTGAAAAGCCGTTTAATTCAAATATGAGTTGTTGAGTCATAAGCAATATTTGATATTAATTATTCAGTAGTCCTTTGAGAGTAGGATTACATTTTTTTTGCTATTGTATTTGGGAATTATTCAAATTGTCTGTATCTTTTCACTGTCATTCGTCACAAAAAGTGTGCGTTTATGCTCATTATTCGTCAGGAAAAGTGTGTATTTACGAGTGTTATTCGTCAGGGAAAGTGTTGGAATTTTATGTAAAGACTTATATATCAAAAACTTATTAAATGGAAGGCTAATCCTAATCGAAAACCTTTGCCACGACCGGCACGTAGGCCCTCGTTGTGAACGATGGCGTAAGGCACGCGGGTGAAAATAATCACCTGGTAAGGAAGGACACGGTAGTTGATGGAGTTGTAGAGGTTGTTACGAGCGGAGAGGAGCGTACCGTATTGACCCTTAGCGCCTTTGGCTTTACCGATGCGTTTGGCGGGTTTCCATTTTTTGAGGTTTTGGTCGACAAAACCGCCCTTTTGGAAGTTGGATTTGAAGTGGGATTTACCGGCATTACCGACCATTAGAGGGATTCGACGCTCGAAAGCGTAAGCGATTTTATCGCTCTTTTGTTGGATGTTATTTAAGAATTCTTCGGGTGACATAAAAAAATTTTTTTAAAATGTTTTGGTGGATAAAAAAAAGGTTGTATATTTGCATTGAAGGATTAGCACTCGGTTCATAGAGAGGATTTTTATCCTCTACGGACTAGACACTACTAATCCTTTTTTTTATGTATTTTTATACAATATAATTGAAAGGTTTTAATTTTTAAATACGAAGAATATAACAACAGTCGATGGCAAGATTACACAGTGGTGCCATAATAAATGGGGATAATGCTTTTTTATTCATTCGTTGATGTCTTATCGACGTTAAAGTAAAGTAGTTATGGGTTTAAAAGAACAACTAATAGAGGTACTTGACGAGTACAAGAGACTCGGAATAGCTGAGCAGATAGACTATGATAAGTTCTATCTATACTCGCTTATTACCCACTCGACAGCCATTGAGGGTTCAACGGTGACTGAAATAGAGAATCAACTGCTTTTTGATGAAGGTATTTCTGCCAAAGGCCGTTCCATGCAGGAGCAACTGATGAACCTCGACCTGAAGAATGCATACGTGGAAAGCATCCGACAGGCGAAGGCAAAAAAGGATTTTTCCATCGATATGTTGAAGGGTCTTTCTGCCGTCGTCATGAAGAATACAGGCAGTACATACAATACCCTGCAAGGCTCTTTCGACTCATCAAAGGGCGATTTACGCCTGGTAAATGTCACGGCGGGTTCCGGTGGACGTTCTTACATGAACTTCCTGAAAGTCCCAAGTCGATTGGCGGACTTCTGCACCAATATGAATGAGCGCAGACAAGCACTCCACCAAACGGAGGACATCGTAGAGCAATATCTGTTGAGTTTTGATGCCCACTATGAGTTGGTCACTATCCATCCATGGGTAGATGGTAACGGAAGAATGTCACGTCTGATTATGAATCATCTTCAATTTGAGTATGGACTAGTTCCAACTAAAGTGAATAAAGATGACAAGGCTGAATATATTCAGGCATTAGTTGACTCCCGTGAGCAGGACATCACGGAACCATTTCGTGAGTTCATGCTAAAGGAGCATATCAAGAATCTACAGCAAGAAATAGCCACATTTCAAGAAAGCATAGAAGAAGTGGACAGAAAATCGCTATTAAGTGAGAGCCATACTAGTTCGCTTGCTAATGACCGAACAGGAGCGATTTATTCAAAAGGTGGACAGAAAAACACAAAAGGTGGACAGAAAAACTCGATTGAGCGAGAGCAAAGAAAGCATGCTTTCATCTTGCCGAGCGGGAGAGTTTTATCCAAAACCCGGGAAGCTATTTTGGAAATGATAACTCAGAATTCAAAAGTCACCTCTACCCAAATGGCACAAAACCTCGGAATCAACCGAAGTGCTGTTTCCAAGCATTTAAAGAAAATGCAAGAAGTTGGCATCATAAAACGAGAAGGTCCCGATAAGGGAGGACAATGGGTGGTTTTATAATTATTACTATCAGATTCTACACGAAATAGAATAAAAATTTACTCGTCTTTTTGAATTTCTACGCTTAACTTTTTATATCCCCGGACCTGGTAGGTGCATGCCAAACATCGTGAGATTGTTCTTACGGGCATACTTCAATATGTGGAGTTATGATTCTTTTGCTGTTTTTGCTTCCACGCGTCAGAAGATAATAAGCATGTGGCATACAATGGTATATTGGTCATCCAGCCTTGCTCACGATAGTCGGACATAGATAGTCGGATGGCATGTAGTGTGGGGTATCGGGCTACGAAAGCGGAAAGACTTTTGGCTTTGAGATTCTCCTCGGCCTTCACCTCTACCGGGATTATATTGTCGCCTTTTTGTATAAGAAAGTCTATCTCACCGCGTGAGTTGTCTGCCGACCAATAAAATAATGAATCTACCTCCCCAATAAGTTGCTGGCAGACGTATTGCTCGGTCATCGCACCGCGGTAAGAGGAAAAGACATCATTGCCAAGAAGAATGGCATCAGATGGAATCTTATTCATTGCACACATCAGTCCTACATCGAGCATGAACAATTTGAATGTGCCGAAATCTTCAAATGCACTCAATGGCATCTCGCCGCTCTTGGTGCGGTTCACTTTATGCACTAAGCCCGCATCCTGAAGCCATTCCACGGCAACCTCAAAATCTTTAGCCCTAGCTCCTTGGCGTAACACTCCATAGATGAACTTGCGGTTCTCTTTGGCAAGTTGGTTTGTTATGCTATGCCATACCATCCTGATTCGTGGCACTTCGTTTGTCGGAGCATGCTTTGAGAAGTCGTTATCGTAAGTCATGAGAATATTTGTCTGTATTCGTCTAACTTCCTCATAGCCCAGTCCATTACAATAAGCTTTTACAGCCTCCGGCATACCGCCTATATAGTAATATGTGCGTAGTAGTTGGACAATTCGGTCTTTCGTATAAGTTATAGAATCCCATTTTAATTCTAATATGAGTTTAGCTAAACGTTCCTGACCCACTGCCCTAAGAAACTCTATAAAACTCATTGGCATTAGATTCAGAAAGTCGACTTTCCCAACCGGGAAAGAATCTCCGCTATGCATGGATATGCCCAATAGCGAACCCGCCGTGATGATGTGATACTCCGGGGCTTTCTCGTAGAAATATTTTAACGATGTAACTCCTCTCGGAGCAGCTTGTATCTCGTCGAATATCAGCAAAGTATCTTTGTTGATATCAGTATGAAAACGTAGACTAAGAGCATTAAGGATTCTTGGTATGTCGAAATCCGGTTCAAATACATGCTTTAGCATCTCTTCGTCTTCGAAATTTACATACAACCATTTGTTGTATGCCTTGCGGGCAAACTCCATCATCAGCCAGGTCTTTCCCACTTGTCTCGCACCTCGTATAATCAACGGTTTGCGGTTTTTCCGTGTCTTCCATTCATACAACAATCTTATAGCATCCCTTTCCATTGGTATAAAATATTGATTCTCGGCTACAAAGCTACATATAATTATTAATACAACAGAGATTTTCGTCCTTAAAAATGTCCGGTACATCATTTTTACGTCCTTAAAAATGTAATTATCCGCATTTTTACGTCCTTAAAAATGTAATTTTTTGAAGTATTTCGGGGATTGAAATGCTTAAAAAATCTTGGAAGTCGAGAAAAAAATGACTAAAAAATGAATTTAGTTTTTTCATAATTCGAGAATATTACGTAATTCTTTGTCAATAATGTCAGAAATTTGTTTGTTTAGGACGGCAGAATCGCCGATAAATTGGCGTTTAGGCATTTTAAACCCCTTGCCACGTCCGGCACGGAGACCCTCGTTATGGACGATAGCATAAGGCACGCGGGTGAATATAACCACTTGGTAAGGAAGAGCGCGATAGTTGATGGAATTGTAGAGATAGTTACGAGCAGAAAGGAGCGTACCATATTGACCCTTAGCACCTTTAGCTCTGCCTATACGCTTGGCAGGTTTCCATTTAGTAAGGTTTTTGTCGACAAAACCACCCTTTTGGAAGTTGGATTTGAAGTGGGATTTACCGGCATTACCGACCATAAGAGGGATACGGCGCTCGAAAGCGGAAGCGATTTTATCGCTACTTTGTCGGATGTTATTTAAGAATTCATCGGGTGACATAAAAATTTTTTTTAAAAAGTTTTGGTGGATAAAAAAAAGGTTGTATATTTGCATCACTCCACTCGGAAGAGTGAGAGTGTCTCGGCATCACTTCCGACGGGCGGACACTGCGAGGATGGCATACCGCGAAGGCAACGCAATACTGCGTTGCTTTTTTTTTAATTAAATAGTTTCCTGAATTTAGCTTCTGTCATTAAATTTCTATCTATTTTTATCTCTTTTTTACCTTTAAAAATGATAACCTCTAATGCGTTTTTGTGCTTATAGAAGTGTTTTTTAATTTCACTATAAAGATTTCTTATATTATAATCGACTGCAAGGTTAATAATTACACGACACGACTGAGTTATTGATTCATTGAGTCTATGATTTATCGAATTCTTACCAGTAATAGTTTTTAACTCATATGCTGACAAGAAATTTTTTTCTTTAATTATTATATCCATTGATTTGATACCTTCAGGGTTGGAAAGTATATATATTTCTGCATTCCTATGAATTGCAATATATTTTTTTGCAAATGATAATAGACTATCATAGTCGTTAGATTTCTTATTGATTGCACAATATATTCTATTTTGTATTTTTTGATATTGTCCTTTTTCTATGATAATACGCAGGTTATCTCTATAGTTACCATCATTATTCTGTATTCTTATAAAGGCTTCGTTTACTGTAATTGATTGAGCATATTTGACTTTTTTGTTTAAATTGGCACAATCAAAGCAGTCTTTTTTTGCTGCAAGCGAGTGGAATATGGCGCTGAGGTTAGTGGACTTGAATGGGCATGCGGAGCAGTTTGTAGGGAAGTAGGGGTGTTTTTCGTTGAAAAGTTTAGCATCCTTACCGGGGTTGTTATCGAGCCCGCGGGAAGGAGTGCTACCCTTTTCGACCTTACCTGAAGGGATTGGAGTAACCTCTTTGTCGGTTTGCTCAAGGGAGCACTTACAGTTCCAGCGATCGCCGGGGCGGTGGACATTCCAGAAACTATCTTTAACGGGGCGGATGACATTCCAGAATACGCGATGGTCCTCACCTACATTAGGGGATGTGGTAGGAACCCAGCGGAGGTTAGGGAGAACGTCGGCATCACGGACGAACTGTTGCCACTCGGAGGCGAGCTGAGCGCGGTGGACGGCGGTATTATATTCCGTTTCGAGCCATACACGATTCTGATGGGAGACGTATGGCTTGACATCTTTGGCGAACTGAGAGAAAGGCTTTAGCTTACCATCGTCGCCGATCATAAGCGCTGCTATATCCTTCTGCATGCGATGTACGCGGAAGGCGGAGAAGACCTCGATATTAGACTTGACGAGTTCGGTGAAAGAATCGGAAGGGAGTGGAGCGCCATTCTGGAGGGCATCCGCAAATCCGGTGGAAATAATGTAGATTCACAAACGAAGTGCAACACCGTATTGATGCAAGACCTGGAGAAAAACTTAATTTTTTCTCCCCTGTTGAGCGATTCTTCAATTTTTGTCACTAATTTTGCAGTTGCTTGTTGAGAGTAGGATCATAAACTTTTTATGGTTATATTTGCATTTCAAAAGAAATTTATTTATTGAAATTTTAATTTCATGGTGCACAATAATATAGCGAAAACCAATGTGGCAAGACTTTTGGATGCCGCAAAAATAAATTACGAATTGATACCTTATACGGTGTCGGAGGATGATTTGAGTGCAGTACACGTGGCAGACGAACTTGGCGAAGATATCGATTGTGTATTTAAAACCCTTGTGCTTGAGGGGGATAAGGTAAAGAATTTCGTTTGCGTTATCCCCGGGGCTATGGAGGTGGACTTAAAAAAGGCTGCTAAAGTGAGCGGAAATAAGTCGTGCGACCTTATACCGATGAAGTCACTACTGCCCCTCACCGGCTATATCCGTGGCGGTTGCTGCCCGATAGGTATGAAAAAACCTTTTCCGACTTATATCGATGAGGCTTGCATTCTATATGATGAGATTTTTATCAGCGCCGGCGTGCGAGGCTTGCAACTGAAAATAGCTACCGACGATTTGATTCGCTATGTAGGTATGACTGTGGCGGATATTGTTAAGTAATTATTAAATAATTGTTTGCAGTTTTCGGGCATGATATTTTGTGAGATGTATTAATGTTGAAATATCGAGAAATCGCGCATTTTGATACTCATACGTGTGATTGTCTGTGAATTGCATTTATGATTGAATGTTTAGATTAGAATTTCTATGGGGAATATAAAAATACAAAAAGGCTCTTTTAACTCTAATTTGCCACTTGAGCATGCGTCCGTAATGGCGGGATTTCCCTCACCGGCAGATGATTATCAGCACGATAGGCTCGATTTTAATAAGGATTATATCCGTCATCCTGAGGCTTCCTTTTACGGCGATGTGGAGGGCGACTCGATGAAGGATGCCGGCATTTACGACGGCGATAGGGTGATTATCGACCGTGCCGTTACCCCTCATCACGGCTCTATAGTAGTAGCCTTTTGGAATGGCGAGTTTACGATGAAATTTCTTGATTTATCTCATAAGCATGAGGGCTATATCGAACTTAAGCCCGCTAATAAAGATTACCCCGTTTTCCGCGTCGAAGCCGGCGATAATTTCGAGGTTTGGGGCGTTGTAATTCATCTTATCCGCTCATTTATTTGATAAAGGATTACTGCTTTTATATTTCGCCTTGACGGATAATCTCCCCACTATCCGCTTAGGAGCCGTAGCGAAGCGATTGAGTTCCAATCCGAGTAGCAAAAAGTTGAATCTTTTCGAATCGAAAGCCGTTAAACCGAGTTTTAGTTTTAAGCCGAGACTGAGTTCCAATCTGAGCAGCCAAACTGCAGTTTTTTAGCTTAGGAGTCATAGCGAAGGGATTGAGTTCCAATCCGAGTAGCAAAAAGTCTGGTTTTTTAGCTTAGAAATCACAGCGAAGAGTTTTTTTGAGTACTTTTTTGCGGTAAAAAGTACTACGGGGATAGGGGCGAAGCGCCCTTTATATAAGTAAATTATGTACGGTATAATAGATTGCGATAACTGTTACGTCTCTTGCGAGCGCGTTTTCCGTCCCGATTTGAACGGAAAACCCGTGGTGGTGCTCTCTAATAACGATGGGTGCGTAGTGGCTCGTTCTAACGAGGCTAAAGCCCTCGGTATTAAAGCCGGCATGCCTTATTTTAAACTCCTTCAACAATACCCGCATGATGATATAGCTGTTTTTTCTTCCAATTATGAGTTGTATGGTGAGATTACCGCACGTGTGGTAGATATTATCAAGCAAGAAGCCCCCGCCTATTTCCGATATTCCATCGATGAATGTTTTGTATATTTCAATGATGTTCCTACTTACGGTTTGAAAACGTGGGGAGAAAATCTGCATCTCAAAATAAAAAAATGGGTAGGTATGCCTGTAAGTATTGGTATCGGACCGAATAAAACGCTTGCTAAAGTGGCGAGTCATTTTGCAAAGAAAATTCCCGGTTACAAGCATTGCTGTATTATCGACAATGATGAAAAACGTGTTAAAGCCTTGAAGTTATTCCCGATAGGAGACGTTTGGGGTATCGGTTACAGATACTCAAAAAAATTGGAGGCGGTAGGTATCCATACAGCTTATGATTTTGCTTGTATGACTGCCGTATGGGTTAAGTCGCACTTCAATAATATCGTGATATACCGTACTTGGCAGGAGTTGAACGGGCTCGACCGTGTGCCAAACGAGGAGTATGCCAAGAAGCAAAGTATATGCACCAGCCGTAGCTTCCCTTCGTTGATTTCCGACCTCGACACCCTACGTACTCAAGTGTCGAATTTCGCATCGCGCTGTGCCGAGAAGTTACGATCACAGGGTACTGTGGCATCGGTAGTTAGCGTGTTTATCAATACCAACCCATTTCGGGAGGACCTTATGCAGTACTGGAATTATCACGAAATAAGACTGTTTACCCCGTCGAATGCATCTATTACTATCGTAAATGCCGCTATTGAGGCACTCGAAAAAGTTTATCGTCCGGGATTTCAATACAAAAAAGCCGGCGTTATCGTTATGGGAGTGATGCCCGATAAGCCTATTCAGTTCGATTTGTTCGATTTAAAGCCGGAGAATTATGAGAAATTACGCAAAATAGATGGCGCAGTAGATCGCATCAATCGCATCTATGGTAGCGAGACTATTGTGCTTGGCGCTCAGCAATATACACAGCCGGGAGGTGAAGGTAAAGCTGACGTCTTTGCCAACTCTATCCGCCACGACCACCGCAGCCCAAACCCAACAACCCGCTGGAGCGACATCATCAAACTTAAATAAAACTCTTTGATAAAATCTGTAGATTCACAAACGAAGTGCAGAACCATTATCTTACTCTATAGGGTAATAGGTCGCGCAAAAGGGAAATAGCTGTTTGAGAATTTATTCAAGAGATTCTTTTTAATAAGCGATACAAAATAAATAAAAAAGGGAGACCGCATCTCTTCGGGAATAATTATTTTTGTGTTATCTTATGAAATATAATCAATCATACCGAGGTAAAGATTATGATTTCAATCATGTTAAACCTCATAGTATCATTAATTTACAACATAGCATTAATGAACGACCAAGAGAAAAATTTATTTTTTCTTCAATGTTTAGGTATTATTCAAATTTTCACTAATTTTGCAGTTGTTTGTTGTTGAGAGTAGGTGAAAAAGTGCACAGATTCTTAAATAATTACTTAAAAGAGATTTACGATATTTATGGTAAAATATAAGCATAATATATACATTTCTTCATCTCAAAATATGAGCTGTATTGAAGATGAAAGCGTAGACTTAGTAGTTACTTCACCACCATATCCTATGATAGAGATGTGGGATGAAATTTTGACTTTACAAAATCCAAAAATAGGTGTTGCCTTATTGAATAATCCATCTGATGCCTTTGAAATGATGCATCAAGAACTTGATAAAGTGTGGCGAGAGTGTTATCGCTTGTTGAAGGATGGTGGTATGATGTGTATAAACATAGGTGATGCTACACGTACCATTAATAAGGAATTTCAATTATACAACAACCACACGAGAATAGTTAATGCTTGTATTTCTTTTGGATTTACAAATTTGCCAAATATAATTTGGCGTAAACAGACAAATGCTCCTAACAAGTTTATGGGAAGTGGAATGCTTCCTTGTGGCGCATATGTAACCTTAGAGCACGAATGGATACTTGTATTTAGAAAAGGAGGCAAACGCGATTACAAGCATGCTGATGAAAAACAGTTGAGACGTGAAAGTTCTTTCTTTTGGGAGGAAAGAAATAAATGGTTTTCAGACCTGTGGGAGATAAAAGGTGTCAAGCAACGAATAAGCAATTCTCAGACGCGTGAACGCAATGCTTCCTATCCTCTTGAAATACCATTCCGTTTGATAAACATGTATTCGCAACAAGGCGACATCGTGTTAGACCCTTTCCTTGGAATGGGCACAACAACCATAGCTGCAATGATGTCGCAACGCAATAGTGTAGGAGTAGAGATTGATGCTAAATTATTACCATATATTTTTGATAACATAGATGGTATCAGCACAAAAATGGTAAATGATGCCATTTATCAACGGTACATTAATCATTTAGAGTTTGTAAGAGAGAGAGAAAGCCTTGGAAGAGAAGTAAAATACTACAATGAAGATCTTAAATGCAAAGTGATGACTTCTCAGGAAACAGATATGAACATCCATTTTTTGCAATCTATAATTAAGTGTCATAATAAAACAATTGGTTATGAGTGCAAATATTATGATGATGTTGCTGTATGTGACTATGACTATATAAGGCAATAAACTCTATTTCTAAATTATAAAAATGAGAACAAGTCACATACTTGTGCATGGTGATAGCAGAAAAATGTCGATTGTAAAAGATTCTTCTGTACAACTTATAGTCACTTCACCTCCATACTGGCAATTGAAAGATTATGGTGTGTATAATCAAATCGGTTTTAACGATTCTTATGAGGAATACATCAACAATCTGAATATCGTATGGAAGGAATGTGAAAGAGTGTTGTCTCCTGGTTGTCGGCTTTGTGTGAACATTGGCGACCAATTTGCTCGTGCTGCATACTATGGCAGATACAAAGTTGTGCCGATTCATTCAGAAATTATACACTTTTGTGAGACAATTGGATTTGACTATATGGGCAACATCATTTGGCAGAAACAGACAAATATGCATACTACAGGTGGGCAAAAAGTAATGGGAAGCTATCCCTATCCTCGAGGTGGTATAGTAAAAATGGATTATGAATATATCCTTTTATTTAAGAAACTTGGTAATGCTCCATCTGTCTCTGACGCAACTCGTAAAGCTTCTGTCTTGACCCATGAAGAATGGCAAAACTTGTTCTGTTCACATTGGAACATTCCTGGAGCAAAACAGGATGGACATATAGCTGTGTTTCCGGAAGAAATACCTAAACGACTGATAAAGATGTTCTCGTTTGTAGGTGATACTGTTCTGGATCCATTTATGGGAAGTGGCACAACTGCATTGGCAGCTTACCATATAGGCCGCAATTCCATTGGTTATGAGCTTAACCCAAAATTTCGCTATTATTACGAACAAAAGGTGATAGAAGGAAATGATGGTGATTTTGTATTTCTTGAAGACTCAGTAGAAATAAACAATAAAGCTAGTCTTGTAACTCTTCCATACCGATTTGTGGATAATAAGGCATTAGATAATATCGTTGATGTTAAACAAGAAACATATGGCTCAGTATTGGAAGATAAAAAACTCCATATTGACACGGGAGCAACCGTTCTTATCAACCATGCTCGTCATGACACGCGCAAGCTTATGATTGAAAAAGGAATTTGCTATCTGCGCGCAGGTGAGAGCAAAGGGTCTTTGACCGTATCGCCAGGTTTTGAGAGAATGCAATATGTGGCTTTACATACATCAGGAGAGCAATGCCAACTTTTTCGTCTGAAATCAAGAGGGACTTTCCAAATATGGACTCGTGATACGCTTATAGCTCATGGATTTAATCCACAAAATGCTTCGTATTATATTGTTCTTCATTTTGATGGAACTAAACCTCTACTTGTAGAAAAAACTCCTAATCTGACTGAAAATAATAATACTTTCAGAGCAAGAATAAAATCAATCAATGAATTCAAAATAAAAGAATAAATATGGAAAAATGTTCCAAGGACTTCGGCAATAAAGAGCATGTGCTCAATTATGCTTGTCAGCTGTATCAATTATCTCGCCCGAATAAAGTAGGAGCAGTTATGGCACTCATCAGAGATTGCCAGCCATCTTCATTGGAGCAATGGAAGGATTGGTATTTTGAGAATGCATACACAGCAACTAAGGATCCCCAAAAGGCCACAAAAGTAACTCAGGAAAGCTTGGTGGAATTAGGTGAACGGCTGTATAACAAGATACAAGAATTTGTCATTCCTGAGTGGGAAGAGGCGTTCCGACAACTGACTCTGCAAGATTGTATAGACTATGTATATAACGTGACAATCAATAGAACTTATGATGGTTATATTCGTGAGAAATCAGTAGTCAACGACAATTTGGCAAAGAGGTTCAAGGAGGTTGTATTTGAGGAGAGTGACCCGGATTTGGATCATGCCGGAGACATTGATTATGTGGCAAAAGTAGGTAAGTACCAGTTTGGCATTCAAATAAAACCTGTGACTGCATGTGCCAATTTTGGAGGCTATTCATTGTCTGAACGCATGAAAGCCAGTTTTGAAGACTTTAAAGAGAAATATGGAGGCAATGTCTTTATCGTATATAGTCAGAAGGAGGTTATCGCAAACAAAGAAGTTGTCAATGAGATTGAAAAAGAAATAGAGAGATTAAATTCTTTACGATAGATTTGCTTATATATTTTTTTGAAATTATTTCAGTCCGGTAAAATTATGAGAGTCATAAAATAATATGAAACTTGATAAACTTAAACAGATAAAAGACCTTCGTGAAATATGGCCTAATGAGGCTAAAGATTTTACTCCATGGCTCGCTAAAGAAGATAACTTGGATCTTCTAAGTGAAACTATTGGTATTGACATTGTTTTTGAAGAAAGAGAATCTCCTGTAGGAAATTTTTCTCTTGATATTTTTGCTAAAGAAGAGAGTACCGACCGTACAATCATTATCGAAAATCAACTTGAAGATACAAACCATGACCATCTTGGAAAATTAATAACATATGCATCAGGTAAAGATGCGTCTATAATAATTTGGATTGTAAAAAAAGCAAGAGATGAACATCGTCAAGCGATCGAATGGTTAAATTCTCATACAGATAAAGAAATAGGTTTCTATTTACTTGAAATAGAACTTTGGAAAATTGGCGATTCAAATCCTGCACCTAAATTTAATATTGTTGAGCGCCCTAATGATTGGGGAAAAACAGTAAAACAAACTGCGGAACTTACTTCTATAGCTTCTCAACAACTAAAATATTGGCAAGCATTCAACGAGTATGCCAGTAAACATCAAAAATTTGCCGATTCATTCAATTTAAGGACTGCACAAGCTCATAATTGGTATGATATTTCAATCGGTACAGGTATTTGTCACATTTGCTTGGAAGCTAAACGTCAAAAAAGAGAGGCTACAATAGGAATCTATATTGGAGATAATAAAGATTTCTACCATACGCTTACAAACGATAAGGAAGCTATTGAAGCAAAGTTTGAAGGTTCAGTAATTTGGAAGGAAGCAAATAAAGCGGCTCGTTTATATCTATCAAAACTTTTAGATCTTGACAATGAAGAATCATGGCAAGACGTTTTTAAGTGGTATTGTGAGAATGCTATTTTATTTAAGGAAATAATAAAGAAGTATCTTTAGTAATAGATATATTTAAATAGAAAAAAGATATACTACTATTTAAATATTCTGAATACGTGTATTTTATTTTGATTATGGGTTTTCAAGTTGTCGAGTTTGACTATGAAGAATTAAGGGTGCATTACTTAATTCCGTTTTGAGTATTAATGAATGTGTTGAAAAGACGGGTGCTGTTTATTATTTCTTCTTGACATATAATAAAAGTGCAAATTCTGCATTTCCATTACCACCGAAGTGCAATAATTGCACTTTAGAAGAGATTACCGTACTTGGATTAATACAGCAAGACCCTTCAGTGAAACAAACATTTATTGCAAAAGAAATAAAGAAATCAGAGAGAACCGTCAAGACCATCACAGCCCGCCTTACTGAAAAAGGTATAATAAAACGCAGTAAAGGCAAAGGAAGTGATTGGATAATAATTTGTGATTAACTCAATATCAATCGTTAATAGAACAATTGAGTTACACAAAATACCTCGATGGTGCTTTGTACCAACTCAAAAGCTTCCGGATTATGTAAAATTAGATGTCCTAATAAAATCCAATGGTGGTGAGCTTTTCTTGTATTTTGTCACGAATTACGCAGTTGTCATTTAAAAAAAGTAGTAGAAAAAATCCCCTATTGATTTTTTTTGGAACAATACATTTTATTAGCAAAATTATTTATAACTTTGCACTCAAAATCGGAATAGTATAAAAGTATTGTTTCGTTCTTTTTTTTAACAACTATCCATTGATTAAAAACATTATGAATCAGTTATTTAAGAATTACTCTACTAGAGTAAAAAGGTATTATTTTGTTCTACTGTTATTATTTTTATACTCATCTATAGCATTAGGAAAACCGGTAGATCAGAACAAAGCTAAAGCAATTGCTACTTCTTTTGTTACTCAAAAACAAACATCCGACTCTTTGCCTTCTAAGCAGAACAAGGCTCTAAAACAAGTTCAGCTTCAACAAGTTAATAATGCAAATAATCTCCTGTACATTTTTAATATTTTGGATGGGGGATTTGTTATCATCTCCGGTGATGATGTTGCGCAGCCTATATTGGGATATTCTGCTACCGGCACTATTCCTACCGGCGTTGTGCCTGATAATGTAAAGAGTTGGCTCGATAGGTATAACAGACAGATACAAACTGCAATAGACAGCAATTACACTCAGAGTGAAGAAATTGCGCGTCAGTGGGCGAATTTGCCTATGAGAATAAACGGTATGGTGGTAGTGAGTCCCCTCCTCTCTACAGCATGGAATCAGGCTCCGCTGTACAATAACTTCTGTCCTTTCGATAGTACAAAAAACGAGCGTACCGTAACCGGGTGCGTTGCAACAGGTATGGCTCAAGTAATTAATTATTGGGAGTATCCAAATACGGGATTCGCCGCACACACACTACGTCATGCCAGATATGGTGAGCTGACAGCAAATTTCCAAAATACGACTTATAACTACGCTTTAATGCCCGATACACTGAAGTCAACTTCATCATTATCAGAGGTTGATGCTATTGCCACACTGATGTATCACTGCGGAATAAGTGTGGATATGGATTATAATGTAGCGGCAGAAGGCGGCAGTTCGTCTTACGCATCCAACGTCGTCTCCGCACTAAAAAAATATTGGGGCTATAGCAATACCGTTCGTTTAGTACAAAAATATTATTATTACCTTAAAGACTCTGTAAAAATAGAATTATTAGCCCAACGCCCCGTGATGTTAAGCGGTTCGGGAGAAGGAGGCGGTCACTTCTTTGTTGCCGACGGCTTTGATTCGAACAATTATTTTCATATTAATTGGGGTTGGGGCGGACTTTTTGATGGCTATTATACCCTTAATGCATTAAATCCCGGTATTGGCGGTATCGGTGGCGGTAGTGGTTCTTATAATGATAACTTATCAGCTATTATAGGCGTACAACCGGCACAATATCCTTCTTTAAGCGACAGCACTAACGGTCTTCAACTTACAAGTAATGTTATCACCGATAAATATGAGATAGAATATCTTGATGGATTTACTATTTCCACATCAATTAAAAACAATGGTACAACAGATTTCAATGGTGAAATAGCATTCGTAGTATATGACTTTGATAATACCACAATTTTTGACACTATAGGCTTACAAACTAAATCATTAACTGCCGGTAGTGAACAAAGTGTCACTTTTACTTTCCCCGGCTCATCAGAATACACAGGCATTCATGTCATTTCACTTATTACTCGCACCAACGGTGGTCAATGGAAATTTATTAACAAAAACGGTTATTCCAATCGCGCTCAGATAGAATTTACGCAAAATAGAGCGGAGTGCGGTTTGATATACAAGTGCGATTTTGAAAGCGAACTTAAAGGGTGGACTTTTGCCAAGGCACCCGGAGTCAACTCGGGCTTTGTTGCCGATACTGCAATGAGTGACAGTTACTACAATATCGGTGAAAAATCTCTCTATATATCATCAGATGGAGGTGCCACACGAGGTTATGAAGCTTCCGCAAACGGATATGTAAGCGTTGCGTATAAAAAGCTATATTTTGAAGCGGGCACTTACGATATTAGTTACTATATTAATCGTTCTCTATATAATTTTGAAAATATTAGTGACCAGTTATATGTACAACTCATTCCTGCAAACCAGACCCCACAAGCATATAATCAATATGTATATCCAAATTATCAAAATTCAATATGGATAGGATCATATTCAGGTTCAAATCGCTATACTGACACTTATTCTCGCTCAATAAATCAAGCAGGAGAGTATTACCTGACATTTATATTTGCATGTAATGCAGGAACACCCGGTGAAATCGGTGCCGCTATAGATAACATCACAATCAAGAAAAGGAAAACGATTTCTCCTATAATCAAAACGGAAAACAAGCAAGGTGTGGAGTTCACCTGGCAGGATGTTGATACAGAATATAGAATCTACTATTATGGGAAAGATTATCATTATCATTATGATACTGTTAACGTAAATAGATATTTTATCCCCTATACAAAACTGCGTAATGTTACTAATAATAATTATGATTTTCATTTAAATATTACAACAGTTAATTGTGAGCAAAGTGAATATGAAAGTTTTAATATAACTACAGATCCTTTCCCTCAAGATACATGTATATTAGTGCCTCATAACGTTGTTGCAACTAATACCGATAGAGGAGTAAAAATAGAGTGGGAAGGAAATTCCGACAGCTACGAGATAACTTATATAAGTTATAATCTTCAAACCATTGAGTGTAGAAGTTATATAACTGATACCATACGTACAAACGGTAATTCAGTAACAATACCATATAATAAACAAAGAAATGGTTTTGGAGATTTTTATATTCGCGGATTATGCTCCAACGATACTTCGGTTTGGACACGAGTTGGACATTATGTTGAAATTCCGGACACCGCTTGCATTGCAGTGCCTAAAAATGTATATACCGAGCATACAAGTAGTGGCATACGTATTATTTGGCAAGGCAACGCCACGAATTATGAAATAGAGTGTCGCTCTGAGGATAAATATTATAATAGAAAAGACCTTTATGACTATTACGATAATGATTCTAATTACGTTCGTTTTAGTTGCACCGGCAACGAGTACATCATTCCTTATGGCACTCTGACGGATACTCTTTATCATTTCCGTGTACGCGCAATTTGTGAGCAAGATACAGGATTTTGGTCGCAGTACCGCTCCGCTTATAATATTAATTTCGGAGAGAGATGTGTACCTATCTTTGATTTATGCGGACCAAATACAAAATGTACGTACGGATCCTATAATTATCCTTATAGTAATCAAGCAACCATAGATTTCGGATACAAAGATTGGAGGGGAAGAAGATATCATAACAATAACGGATATGATGAGGTTGGTATAAATTGTTGGAACTCTTATAGATCCAGACACACCGTTTGCTTTGCCGGGAAAACAGACCCGCGTTGCGACAACTTACTCTCTACAGTGCCTCCGGGTGAGGGTTATTCTATAAGATTGGGTAACTGGCACAACGGCGAGGGAGAGAGTGTAACTTACGACTACACAATAGATTCCGGTTACAAACTGATTCTTCTGCTGAAATATGCAGTAGTTCTGCAAGACCCGAGTCACTCTTCCGAACAAAACCCGCACTTCACTCTCGAAATCTTGGACGAAAACAACCAACTGATAGATTCTCAATGTCTATTTGCCGATTTTGCTGCAGATAAAAATGCAACCGGATGGAATACAGCAGTAAATGCCGGTCACGAGGGCGAACTGGAATATCAGAATGTGGTTTGGAAAGATTGGACTACGATAGGTGTAAACCTTTCTGAATTGTCACAATACGGAGACAAGAAAATCAAAATTCGCCTCACTACTAAGGACTGTACTCTCGGTCAGCACTATGGCTATGCCTACTTCTCCCTATCTTGTCAAGACAGCGAGATTTATGGTATGCAGTGTGCTACACGTCCTCTTTATTTCGAAGTGCCTGAGGGCTTTAATTACCGATGGTACTTGATGGATGATATCACAAAAACCTCCGTATGCAATACTCGACGATTTGATGTGGCAAGCAATGATACCTGCTCTTATCACGTAGACCTTATAAGTCTTGAGAATGAGAACTGTTTCTATACGATGGACGCCTACACACTACCTCGTATGCCTCAACCTGTAATCACTTACACCTTATCACCAAGTAACTGCACTAACTATGTGTCATTTACTACCGATAGTAGTTTCGTATACAAAATAATGCTCGATGGTAGCCATGTGAGAGATTATCGTTTAAATATCGATTCCATCTATTGGGACTTTGGTAAATACGGCAAATCGACTAAAGCAAACGAAACCTTAGTAATTCCAAACGAAGGCGACACCTTTAACGTATCGCTACGAACTGTAACCAACAATTGCGACAATATAGTACAATACGAAGTAAAAGTGCCCGCAATAAAAGATACTACTACTTACGGACACAGATACCTTTGTGCCGGCGATACACTCCATTATTTCGGCAAAGAGTATTATAGCGAAGGTGTTTATTACGATACACTAAAAACCCATATCGGTTGCGACTCAATACATATTCTTACAATAGATTTACTTGTGCCTGAATATAAATATTACACCGATACAATTTGCGAAACGGAATTGCCTTATACCTTCTTCGGTAAACAATACAATGCCACTGGAATTTTCGAAGAACATATTCCTAGTTCGCTTGGGTGCGACACCATAATCCATCAATTGGATTTAACCGTAATCACAGAACTGAATATCACTGTCGACACTATAGGAGAAGTAACTATTAACGATTCTCCTATTAGCCTCAGTTACAATATTACAAAAGGTACGTTTAACGGCTACTCAATTACATTCGATCAAAATGGTATCAACAACGGATTTGTCAATAGTACGGTAACTGCTGATTCAACGGCAAATATCATCTTCGATATTCCTCAAAATGCTACGCCGGGAAGATACTCTGCCACGATAACGTTCTACAACGACAATTGTAGCGATGTGATAATACCGTTTGAGTTTACTCTTATTCTCTACAGTAAGCCGAACAGCGATGCCGATTTAAAACTAAATGTACATGATTGTATAAACGAAATTATCATAACTAACAATAGTAACGTACTCAAATATTATACATTAACTGATGTAGTAGTGGATACGGAAACGCCGATAGATTCAGTGCGCTGGGACTTTGGAATTTATGGAACATCGGCTGAATTTACTCCAAGCCTCATAATCCCTGTTGCCGGTGATACTATTTCCGTTTCATTAACAACTTATGCCGGTATATATTCCGATACAAAAACATATACTATTGAAGTTCCTTCAATAATACCGGATACCGGATATACGTATGCAACGATTTGCAACGGAGACTCATATGTATATAACGGAGTAACATACAATACGGAAGGTAAACATATAACATCCGTAACTCAAAGCATATACGGATGCGACTCTGCACACGTACTTGTATTGACATTCATAACTCCAGAAACTACAGAGACATACGACAGTATATGCTCAAGCAATTTACCGTACAACTTCTACGGACAAAATTGCACTGCATCAGGCACGTACACCCATATCGTTAGCGCACAAGGCGGTTGTGACTCGCTGATTTATATCCTACATCTTGTATTTTACGACAATATAGATATTACTATAGACGATTTTGGAGAAATTTGCGGTGATGATGTAAGCTTCTTGCTAAGCTATGAAATTAATAGCGGTAACTTCTCTTCCGGAGAGATAAGATTCGGTACTCTTGCCACACAAGCAGGGTTCGAAAACGTACAATTCTCAGCGGGAGAAAGTACTTTCTCAATACAAATACCGAATAAAATAAGGCCCGACGAATACGAAGGCGAACTAGTATTCAACATATTCGATTGTATGGAAAATAGGTTCCCGTTCAAATTTACAATCCTCTATCCAAGTTCTATTATCATTCAACGTTGGAATGACTTCCTCGGAGTATCAAATGCTTCATACAACGGAGGTTACACATTCTCAGATTATCAATGGTATTTGAATGATACACCGATAGAGAGTTACAAGCCATCTCAAATTTATGAAGAGGGAAAAGAGCTGGATTTCAACGGAGAATATCAAGTGTTACTGACACGTATTGATGATGGAAAAGCTATTATGACATGCCCGTTCACCCCGGTGAGATTTAATGAAGACGATTATACCGCAATGAATACCATTGTTTATACCAATGAAGTCATTACAGCTATGTCGACATCAAATGCCAAAGCTCGTATATACAACTCTATAGGCGTAGTTATTGACAGTTATACAATCCGTGAGGGTGAAACAAGCATTAAAATGCCTGCCCAAGCCGGTATGTACACTCTCAATATCATTTACGATAGCGGTAAAGTACAGAACATTAAAATAATAGTAAGAGAATGAGATCATATAGTGGAACATCTAATAATTGCATCAAAATGAAAAGACAAAATATTACCACAATATTACTGATATTAATATTGCTATTATTCTCATTGAACGGATATTGTACAAAACGTAAATCACGAAAAGAAATAAAGACGATGTCGCACTTCGGTGTCTACGGAGGATTAGGTTATTCTAACTTATTACACAATATTCAAAACACAAATAACGTGGGCGGTGGAACCGGTATGCTGGGTCTTCAATATTTCTTGAGTCATCCGAGCCATTTTAATATGCACCTCGGTGTAGAAGCAATGTTTTTTAATTCGTTTACCACACTCAACGACTTTACCCTTAATTCGAAATTCTACTATAATGACCCGTGGAATACGAACTATGAGATGGACTATAAAATGGAATTTGATAAGTATAACGAGCAGCATAATATATTGAGTGTCAACATTCCTCTTATGTTCGGTGCTGAATTTAACAAATTCTATTTTGCTGTAGGAGCAAAAGGGAAATATTCTCTGTGGAGCTATTGCCTTACTCATACCGATATGACATCAACTGCTATTGACCCTAACCTTATTGAAGGCATCGAAGGCCTTCCTAATCATGATATCGGCAAGAAACATTTTAAAAGTCAAAACCCCGTAAAATTCGGATTAGATGTAACGGCTTCTGCAGAAATAGGCATCATCCTCGACGATTGGATGTCGAATAGAAGTACATTTTACGGAAAAGGACGAAAAAGAAAGCCGGTTCATTATCGATTAGGCCTCTTTGCTGATTATGGTATCCTTAATCAGAATACCTTCAATCACAGCGATATGGTAGTCACATTCCCTAATTCGGCTCCAAACGGAACAGGAGGATATATAGTACCACAAAAAGAGTTAGGTAACATGCATAACAATAGCTTATTAACTACGGATATTTCAAAATCAAACCCTTTTAATACATTCGTAGTAGGAGTAAAATTTTCCGTGTTATTCCAAGTAAGCAAAACACCGGCTCCACCCAAAAAAAAAACAAGAAAAAAGCCAACAGTGCGCCCTGTCACTGTCAGCCAAAACGAAACCTCAAAATTCGTTTGTAATATCAAAGATGCCGATAGTGGAAAACCTGTTGACGCGAATATCTCAATATTTCAACTCGACGGCCAGAAAGATACTATTTGCTACGCTACAGCTGATAAACACACGGGTAATTTTGAGAACAACCTGAATAACAAATTAAGATATGGTATAAATATTTCAAAAGATGGATATTTTATCTATAAAGATACTATTGAGAATTTGTCAGATACGATGTTCATCTCACTGAAACCAATCAAGTCAAACACTACATTCATTGTACAAAATCTCTTTTTTGATGTAGATAAAACAACGATAAAGAGTTCGTCAGCAAAAGCCCTTGAAGAGATTTTCGAATTATTGGAAGATAACCCGACAATAAATATCATTATTACAGGACACACCGATAACACTGCGAGCGATGCTTATAATATGCGACTTTCACAAGGTAGAGCAAAAAGTGTGTATAATGAAATGGTAAAACGCGGTATCGACCCAAGTCGTATGAAGTGGCAAGGAAAAGGAATGCGTGAGCCTATCGACACCAACTCTACAGAAGAGGGACGTGCTAAAAACCGTCGCGTAGAAATAACTATACAATAAGATTATTTTTTAACGACATCTATTTTTCGTTGAAGAGATAAAAAGAATTTGTCCCGATTGGTTACTATAACTAATCGGGACGTTCTGTAAAATAGTATCTCTATGAAGTCGGCTTGCATGAATGACAATAAATAATAAGGTGTAAACAATAGCAGAAATATTTGAAAGAATAAGTTTTGAAGGTTTTGTATCACATCATCATTCTATAATTTGATAGTAGGAAAAAATTATTTTCTTTTTTCTTTTCTCGATTCAAAATAAAATTTATAAATTTGCATTCTGAATAATGCATTTAAAATGATGTTTGTTATATGAAAATATTCTGGATTTTTGTATTAGTACTTTATATCGCAATAAAATTTGTGGCTAAAGTTAAGACACAACAAGCTGATAAAGATGGTGTTAATAAAAAAACGAGTACTTCTGCCACACATAAGCCTTCAACTAAGAATGCCAAAAGAGACGTTGTCTCTAATGATGATGACCGCAGATATTTCGACGATTTCAATTACGACGAACTGATTAAAGTAATGTCGGAAGAGGAGATTAAACGTAGATATCCGGCTGAATATACCCGTCATGTCAACGATATGATGATTAAAAAACAGCGACAAGAGGAGGCTGAGCGAAAACGTAAGGCTAAGCGAAATACTTCTACAGCTTTTGACCCCGTTACCAGATCTACTTCACAAAGTGTAGATTCTAATTATCGTATGCCCGGAACTGGTAAATCAAAAATCAATGATGCCGATGCCGAAAATAGCGATGTTGACGATAGTTTGATTGCCGATGTCGTTGATTTCAGTAATCCGGATAAAGTACGTGCCGCCTTTATCGCTTCCGAGGTGTTTAATAAAAAATACAACTGATTTTTTATCAAGGTTAATCCGCTTGATTTTTAGTATAAATAGTCCGTCTTTGGATACTATTGTCGTTTCAGCCAAATGTATTAATGGTCTCCTTTGATATCCTAAAAATAACATTATTAACTAAAACATTATTCTCATGAAAAAGTATTTAGCAGAATTAATCGGTACTTTTGTGTTGACTTTACTCGGCTGTGGCGCCGCAGTGAGTCTTAATTGTGGCGTTGATGCCGCTTCCGTTGTCGGTACTTCTATGGCTTTCGGTATTGCAGTTATTGCAATGGCTTATACAATAGGTGGTATCAGTGGTTGCCATATCAACCCGGCTATCACTCTCGGTTGCCTTCTTACTAAGCGTATTTCAGGTAAAGATGCCGGCATGTATATGCTTTTCCAAGTAATTGGTGCTATCTTGGCTTCTTGTGTTCTTTACGCTTTTGTACAAACTGCTCCTGAGCTTGCTCAAGGCACTACAACAGGTGCAAACAGTTGCGCTGGTGGCGTTGTTAACGGCCTTATCGTAGAGATTGTGTTGACGTTTATTTTCGTACTTGTCGTTCTTGGCACTACCGATTCTAAAGTGGGTGCAGGTAATTTTGCCGGTCTTGCCATCGGTATTACTCTCATTCTTATTCACCTTGTAGGCATTCATTATACCGGTACTTCCGTAAATCCGGCTCGCTCTATCGGTCCTGCTATTTTTGAGGGTGGCGTTGCTCTTAATCAACTTTGGGTATTTATTGTCGGTCCTTTCGTTGGTGGTGCTCTTGCCGCTTTGGTATGGAGAATTTTTTCTAAATAAATCAATAAATTAATTAATTAATATAGTGTGAGGCGGAAGATATACTCCCTTCACACTTTTTTCCGTATATGAAGAAATCGGTTTTATTACTTTTGTTTTTTATGTTTTTCTTCGGATGCAAATCGCAGAATAGCGTAAAGGTGCTGACGGCAGAGGAGTTTTCCGTTGCTATAAAAGAGGATAAAGAGGGCGTAATTATTGACGTTCGTCGCCCCGAAGAGTTTGCTGCCGGCCATATAGAGGGTGCAATATTACTTAATTTCCTCGATACTGTAGCTTTTAATGCCGGTATAGAGAAGCTTGATAAGGAAAAAACCTATTATGTATATTGCCGTAGCGGTCGCCGTAGCAATAATGCCGCTGTAGTAATGCAAAAATACGGCTTTAAAGTGTTTGATTTAGGCGGTGGTTTCTTGGCTTGGCAACGACAAAATTTCCCTTGGGTGAAGTGATTTTTTGCTTCATTTTTTCGTTTTATCGCCATTTCACTGCGTAAATTATTTCCTTTGCATAATAAAATATGCCCTAAACAGTGGCTTTTTCTCCTATTTAGGGAATTTTTCTTTATGTTGAAACACTTATAATATCCTTATAATCAACAAGATAAACTTATACATCAAAAATATTTCAAAATAATGCCGAAAAATTTTTGTCAGTTTCAAAAATAGTTGTACCTTTGCAACGCTTTCGAAGGAAAGAATGTCGGTAAATCCGAATTTTGGTGTGGTAGTTCAGCTGGTTAGAATACATGCCTGTCACGCATGGGGTCGCGGGTTCGAGTCCCGTCCATACCGC
>SAMEA3663257__coassemble_410_pt1 | contig 82412 bp, 73 predicted proteins | sample SAMEA3663257__metabat2_low_PE_016 | metagenome-assembled genome bin SAMEA3663257 (sample SAMEA3663257) | pig gut metagenome | biome: pig gut; feature: pig-associated habitat; material: faeces | place: China | collected 2013 | reverse complement strand
TAACTCTTATGTACTATATAGATTTTGTCGCTTTTATGGAAAATCCGGATAAAACATGGAATAATATTCTTGCAAAAGAGGCTCTAAAAGCACCTCCGGAACAAACACTTTTCGACTAAGGGGCTTACTTTTTGAAAAAGAAGGTCCGAAACCTGATTTTAAAGGGCTTCGGACTGGTATTTTATGCCTTCTCGAGTTTTACCGGACAGCAATATTTAAAATCATTAAAAAATAGGCTGTATCGCTATTGTACGATACAGCCTATTCTATTTATAATTTCTTTTCAATTAAAATTCTACGATAGTATTCCAACCGAATTTATCTTCTTTTTCTCCGTATTGAATTGCACGGAGAGTGTTGTAAAGTAAAGTACATTTTGGTCCCGGTTTGCCATCTTTGCAGAATTCGTAAATTTTGTTAGTGTCGATATCTACAATTTTAGCTACAGGAGAGATAACTGCTGCTGTTCCGCATGCTCCTGCCTCGTCAAATGTACCGAGCTCTTCTACTTCAATATGGCGTTGCTCTACTGTCATACCAAGGTCTTCTGCTATCGCACGTAAACTTCTGTTGGTGATAGAAGGGAGGATAGAGTCTGATTTTGGTGTGATGTATGAGTTGCCTTTAATTGCGAAGAAGTTTGCTGCTCCACATTCATCGATATATTTTTTCTCTTTAGGGTCGATATAGAATACTGCAGAATAGCCCATGTCGTGGCTCTCTACTGTTGCAGTCATACCTGCTGCATAGTTACCACCTACTTTGAGGTTTCCGGTACCAAGAGGTGCTGCACGGTCGTATTTACGACTAAGCATAAATGGTGTTGCTTGGAAACCGCCTTTGAAATATGGACCTACAGGTGTTACAAATACTACAAATTCGTAGTCTGATGCCGGTTTTACTCCTACAAGTGGAGTAGTACCAAATAATACAGGTCGGATGTAAAGTGATGCACCTGTCTCGTATGGTGGAATGAATTTCTCGTTGAGTTTTACAACTTTGATAACTGCTTCTTTGAATTTATCAAGTGGGAACTCCGGCATTTTTATACCACGGCAAGAGTCTTGCATACGTCTTCCGTTATCTTCTATACGGAAAATACGTACTTTACCGTCTTTACCACGGAATGCTTTTAATCCTTCAAAGCACTCTTGTGCATAGTGAAGCACTGCTGCTGAGATGTGCATCTCAAGTGTAGGTTTGCTTTCTACTCTTAATTCTCCCCATGCACCGTTTGTATATGTGCAACGTACATTATAGTCGGTTGGTACATAGCCGAAACCAAGACTTCCCCAATCAATGTTTTGTTCCATGTCTATAAGATTTTTTTGGTTATTTATTGTATGTTATTTTATTGTTGTTATCTTTTTTAGGTATAATTTCGATTCATTACCCATGTTGAATAATAAATCTATTATGCTTAAATTGGGCGTAAACCCGTACTTGTCGTCAAATACTTGATAGTAGGGGGCACTCAATTCGTTATGCAAAGATACATCAAATTTTTTAGGTTGTAACTCTTTTCTATAATCTATTATTTCATCTTCTCTTTCTTCGATGTATCGTGTTGATAATTCGATATTTACGTCTTTAAAATTTAATAATTCAAGGGTTTTGCTCTCTATTTCAAGGTCGAAATCCAATAAAAAATTCCACCTTTTTCCATAAAACGGATGATATTCATCGCAAAAATATTCGAAAAAGGGTGACGAACTGTAAGCGGATTCTATTGCTCGCCAATGGAGTTGCTGCCAATTGTCGTGCGTAGATATTTTTATATCCTTAATAGCCGTTTTTTCACTTTTCTCTACCGGAATACTCAAGGTCTGGATGCCGTTTGATGTTAGTATGTTGCATCTGTTTGCCGACGTTTGCTTTACATAATGCGAGTGTATGTCGGTTATTGTATTTCGTTGTGTCAGACAGGCATAATAGTAGATGCTACCAAAATATGCTAAAGGTAATAGTGTCGGCTTCATTTTTTCCCTCCTCTGCTTATTTCGGATATTACTGCTCGGTTCATCTTAGTTCTCTCTTTATCTACTATCCATCCCCACTTATTGAAGTATTTTACTATGTTTACTATATGTATTAATAGTAATTTTCCGCTGTGATACGATGCTCTTTTGTGGTTGTGAATTATGGTTGTTTGAGGGTAATATATAGTGCGGAAACATTCATGCAGGCGGCGCGTTAAATCGATGTCCTCCGGATACATAAAATATCTTTCGTCGAATATTCCTGCCCCTTTAAGGGCTTCGCACCTCAGTAGCATAAAACATCCTGATAGATAAGGTATGTTATATTCGGTATCATCTTTTAGGCTGTGAAGTTCAAAATGTTTTGTGCGTTTGTGAGTTAGTGACTTTGGCAGAAATCTGCGAGCTATGAGGTCGTATGGTGTTGGTAATAATTTAGCCAGGTGCTGATTGCTACCGTCGGGCGATAGTACCTTGGGCATGATTTGTGCCACATCGCGGTGTGTCTCTAAATATTCCGATAGAATGCTTATTACTTCAGGTTGAAATTCTATATCACTGTTGATAACCAAATGATAATCTGCACCTGTGCGAATAGATTTTCTTATTCCTATATTATGTGCGGCTCCGTAGCCGATGTTTTTGCCGTTCCAAATCCATTCAGTTCCCTCTATTTTACCGTATCGTTCGTCTCTTTCTTCCGTATTGTCAATCAAAAATATTTCACCGATATGGTTGCTTTGCAATAGTGTTTTCACTACTTTTTGCAATTCTTCTATCGGTGTGTGATATAACACTATAGAGGTGTTTATGATGAATTTTTTGTCCGTCATTATTTCGGATTGATTTTTATACTTTTTGTTGTGTGTAGTAATTCTATTTTCTGTATTTTAAAAATCCGTAAAACGCCCAATTTATTAAATAATAGATGCTCTTTATAAGTCCGAGTTTCTCGCACTTGTAATATACTTTGAATTGGGGTATTATCACTTTCATTTTGTTGTGTGTGGTAGAGGTGCTTAATATCCTATACGATGCTATTATCTCTTTATTACCCCATGCTTCTCCGCATTTTTTTAATATTTCGAGCCAATAGATATGGTCGTCGCGTAATGAGCGAAATTCTTCATTCAGATATATCTTGCCATATTGCTTTGTATCGTAAAGTCCTGTAAGGCAAGATATCGAGCAAGTCTTAAGTATGTCGGTATACGTTACGTGTTCCGGTACGATAAATGGTTTCAGACATTCGTTATTGTTTTCGTCAATGCGTTTGTGAGAGCCGTATACCAGTGTGGCGTTATGCTCCTTCATAAGTGCCAATTGGCTCTCTAAAAAGAAGGGTTCCCATACATCGTCGGCGTCTAATAATGCTATATATCGTCCGTTTGCATGTCGTATTCCGTTGTTGCGTGCAGCTGCCGATCCGGCGTTAGGCTGACTGAGCAGTGTTATCCGAGCGTCTTTTGCACAATAGCTTTTTACAATATCTTCACTATTGTCTTTCGAGCCGTCGTTGATGACTATCATTTCCCAATGAGGGTATGTCTGATTGAGCACACTCTCTATGGTTTGTGATACAAATCTCTCTCCATTATACAATGGTGTAATTATAGATACCAGATTATCAGTCATTATTATTTCTTTTTTATATTGAATTTAAGTATGTTGTATAATACTATAAATCTGCTTGTTACTTTAGTTATGAATGGTCGGTTGCTTCGTGTGCCTAGTTTGTTGAGTATATTGGTGAGTGCATTGGCATGCCTTCTGTAAAGTAGATATGGTGTTTCGATAAATTTTACTTTACCTATACTCTCTGCCACCAACCCGAGCCATATGTCATGTCCTATCTCCATCGTTTGTGGGAATGGTAATGCTGCTTCTTTTATTCTCTTCTTAAAAGCGAGACATGCTCCGAAATAGGTGTTTTTCAGCGAGTTTTTTATTATTCCTTTGCCGGAATGGTAAAATTTAAAGAAATCCGGTATCAACGTGTTCAGCTCTGCATCCACCACAATGGAATTTGTGCATACGAGGTCGTACTCTTTTAATGCCTCGATACATGCTTCGTATTTCCCGTCAATCCACACGTCATCTTGGTCCGATAAAAAGATGATATCTCCTTTTGCATGCTTAAGGGCATTTTCAAAATTCCATTTGAAATGATGATACTCCGCATGGAGAATTTTTATACGAGAGTCGTTGATGGATTTAATTATCTCTATAGTGTGGTCGGTTGATGAGTCGTCGGATATTATTACTTCATCGTCCGATGCAATCTGTTTTAATATTGAATCCAGCTGCTCTTTAATATATTGTTCTCCGTTATATGTTGCTATACATATCGAATTCATATTTCAGTAATAATTTGTTTGTACTGCAGTGCCACGCTTTCCCACGATTGTGGTATTTGGTTTTCAATATAATGTTCTATATTCTCTGTCAGTACTCTCTGTTGTTCTCCGTTATTTTCTATATCTTTTAATATATTGTTCAGTACCTCGGGTGCTTTTTCGTTTTCACAAAGGGTGAATGCTTGCTTCATTTTCTCTGTTGTAAATGTGCCGATGGTACTTACTATTAAGCATTTGTTTAATAGTGCAGCAAGAAATGACCCTCGTCTCTCCGTCAGTCCGTCGGGATATGGCAGATAGGCTATTTTCGTATCCGATAGTATGTTTGCTACCTCTTTTGCCGAGCGGTTTAATATCAATTCTATATTACATTCCTCAATTCGCTTTATAATAGGCTCGTAAAACCAACGAAATTTTTCTTGCGTTTGCCCCATGATGTACATCTTGCACTCTTTGTTTTGTGCCGATATCTGTTCGCATACGTCGATAAACGTCTCAATGCCTTTATCCGGTCGTATGTAGCCGAAGTAGCCTATGTCTTTGGTGCGCTCTGCAATGGGCTTGATTTCGTCGGCTTGGTTGATATTGCTGAAAATCTTTACTATCGATGATTTTCTATTCAAGTAGCCGTTGTTTTTTATAGCAAATTGCCGCTCTACTTCCGTAGTAAAAATAGTATGGCGCGAACATCTGAAAAATATTTTCGCTGCCAAGCGTCCCTTCCATCCGAGCCGTGAATATTCGTGTATGGTAGTAATTATCGGCTTGCGTAGTATGTATTTAATGTATATTGCAAGCAGATGTGGAGTAATGCTCGTACCGTATCCCATAGTAGGGTATTGGAGGTTCGCAATGTCGAAATTTATCTTGCTTATCTCTTTGGTTATTTGTCTGATATTGCTGATATTCCAACAGTCGGTAGTGTATACCTGCCACCCCGATTCGCGTGCTGTTTGCGTGCGTATCAGGTTGTAACAATAATCTCCCACTCCACATCTGCGTGGCGGATATGTTCCTGTTATTATCAACATATTATCGTATATTTTCTTGTGTTATGCGCCAATATTCCTGCTTCTCTTTATTTCTGAGAATGAAGAATAATGCTCGCCTTAATATACAGTTTATTTGTAAAATCGTGTTGGCTACTCTTGCATTTGTAGCCGTTTTATGTTTGTTAAAATATACTTTTCGCGATTGATAGAAGTGCTTTGTTTTATTTGCAAAGTTTACCATTGTGCGACTCTCAAGGTGCGTGATTTTCGCTTCCGGTACGCTCCAAGCTTCTATTCCCATCTGCCGTGCTCTGTATTGCAAGTCGGTCTCTTCGAAATAGATAAAGTAGTCTCCGTCAAAGCCACCGAGCTTTTTGTAGGTCTCTTTTTCTATCATCAAGTCTGCCCCGGTTATGTATCCTACTTTTATTGGCTTTTTGCTGTAGTTGTGCTCGTAATTACCGTGATACTTGTATTTCAGATTCTTGTTGTTGCACAACGCCGATATTTCGAATAATATCCCGGGCATCACTTGCCAAAAAGAGTGTGTCGGATTACCTTTTACGTCGTATAAGTTACCTCCGCATATCTTTATGTCATTGCTCTTGGCAAAGTTGTAAAGTATATCTATTGCATTATTTATCAATATTGTATCAGGGTTTAATAATAGCAGGTATTCGCCTTTTGCATATTGTGCCCCGATGTTGTTTGCTCTGCCGAACCCTATATTGGTTTTTGAGAGATGTAGTGTTATATCGTGCTCAGTGGCAAAGCGTATAATTTCGTCTTTATCCGCTTTTGTTGATGCGTTATCTACAACAATAATTTCGTAATTAACGTTGTTGCCACTGTTGTAGATGCTTTTTATTGCTTGCTTTGTCAATTCCGTGCAGTTGTAATTGACAATGATTACCGATACTTCCATCACGTATAATACTTTGTTTATCAATCGATTATATGCCTATTCCGAGGCTATATATTCGTTGAGCCAATAATTGATGGCTTTGTTCATATTTCGTGCTTTTATCTCTTCGGCACTTTCGTTACGCAATTGAAATATTGTAGATGTTTCCGCTATTCCGCTTTTTAATGTGGCATTCCCTTTATAGATATTATGCGTATTTATTATAAAGAAAAGGTATAATACTGCCACTGATACCTGTTTTGCCAAAGGTTTGTATCCCTTGTTTGTTATAGCAAGGTTGATGATGTATATTGTTATAAATGGCAAGAAGTAAGAGCGTAACCTGTTGATAAAGAACCAATACTGGTAAAAGAGTGATATCAATAGCAGTCCGCATGCGGCTACTGCATGCCAAGTTTTTAACTCCTTTTTTCTGTTGAAATATACATAACCTAAATATATTACCAACGAGTAAAGCATAAATATCAGTTGTACTCTGCGCTCAATAATCAGATGGTTTTGTATGGATTTTAGTACGTTAATGTCTACCGGTAGGTAATTACTTAGTAGCAAGAGTACGTTTTTGAGTGGTATTGCCATAAATACCACGATGAATATCATCGATACTGCAAAGAGGTTGTTTGTGCGTTTGAATCGTAATATTATCAGCGTCAATAGTGTTATCATACACACAAAAGATGCTGATTTGTGCATCAGTATCGCCACTATCGTTGTTAAGGCATATATGATATATTTTTCTTTGTTAAAAGCTAATATGCTGAATATGAAAAACGTTACAGCAAGGCATTGCCTTAGTTCAAAGAAAACCAAATTTTTTTCTAATAGTATGATGGCAAATAGTGCCAGGGTACGAAGGTAGGGTATTTTTTTGAGTACCATATGTAATGCTATGAAAAACAACACGTCTATTATCACCGTCATCCACCAAAAGCTAAGACCTAAAACGTGGTTACAGATACTGCAAAAAAGTAAAAACCCTATCTCGTATTTAGATCGGTATCCGGGTGCCAATAGCTCTTGAATGGTTGGAATTTCTTCATACATAGGTACATAGATGAAGATGTCCGGTCCGAAATAATACTTAATAGAGGTAATAAATGTGGTAAATATTATAGCAATAAGGTATATCTGATTACTAAAATTCTTATGCGTAGGGTAGAGTAGCTCTATCAGTGAGAGTACGCATAATATTGTTGTAGTAATGCAGATAATATTAAACATTTGTTAATGAGTGAGTTAATGGGTTTGTTATTAAACATAAAAAGCCCGAAAAATTTCGCTTTCGGGCTTTTATATCTGTTTTTCAAGCAATAATTTTGAAGAAAATTATTCAGCAGCATTTTCTGTTGTACCTTCTGCAGCTTCGTTAGCGGCAGCGGCAGCCTCTTCAGCAGCAGCTCTGGCAGCTTCTTCTTGGGCTTTAAGAGCTTCTGCTCTTTTCTTAGCCAACTCCTCTGCTTTTGCTTTATTGATAGCTTTTTCAGCCTCAAGGCGTACTTTTTTGTTTTCTTCTTTCTTTGATGCTTCTGCTACGCGTACTGCATCAATTGCTTTTGCTTTGTTTGCTTTCCATGTTTCAAAGCGTTTCTCTGCTTCTGCTTCTGTGAAAGCTCCTTTTTGTACTCCGCCTAAAAGGTGTTTCTTCATCAATACACCTTCTTTAGAGAGTATGTTACGAACTGTATCGGTTGGTTGTGCTCCTACCATAATCCAATGCATTGCTCTTTCGAAATTTAAGTCGATAGCTGCAGGATTCATGTTTGGGTTATAAGAACCGATTCTTTCGATAAAGCGACCATCACGTGGTGCTCTTGAGTCAGCAATCACAATGTGATAATAGGCATATCCTTTGTGACCGTGTCTTTGCAATCTGATTTTAGTTGCCATTAGTTGAATTTATTATTTAATTATTAACCTAAATTGCCTTTACTCGAAAGGCGGTGCAAAGTTACGGCTTTTTTTTTATATGGCAAAACCTTTTCTTAAAAAATGCTATAAAATTGCTCTTCGTCAATCTTCTAAATGAAGATTTAATGTTGCATGCTTGAGCTTGTTTTCGGCATAGGCTTTGTCGATGACTAACTCTTTTTGCTCGGTAGATGGTATTTCGTACATCGCATCTATCATTATACTCTCTGCTATCGCCCTCAATCCTCTCGCTCCAAGTTTGAATTCTACCGCTTTATCTACAATAAAGTCCAGCACTTCCGGTTTGATTGTCAGTGTTACTCCGTCCATTGCAAAGAGTTTGATATATTGCTTGATGATGGAGTTTTTCGGTTCGGTGAGTATTCTGCGTAGTGCGTCTCTATCGAGCGGGTTCAAGTAGGTCAATATTGGTAACCTGCCTATTATCTCAGGTATTAATCCGAATGCTTTAAGGTCTTGCGGAGCAATATATTGAAGCATATTGTCGCGGTCTACATCGTTTCGCTCGTTCAATGCGTTAAAGCCTACTACATGAGTGTTGAGTCGCTGTGCTATTTTTCGCTCGATTCCGTCAAAGGCTCCTCCGCATACAAAGAGGATGTTCTGTGTATTCACTGCTATCATCTTTTGCTCCGGATGCTTGCGTCCTCCGTTTGGCGGTACGTTTACTATCGAGCCTTCCAGTAGCTTTAGTAATCCTTGTTGTACTCCTTCTCCGCTTACGTCGCGTGTTATCGATGGATTGTCTCCTTTGCGGGCTATCTTGTCTATTTCATCGATAAATACAATTCCTTTCTCGGCGGCTTTTACGTCGTAATCGCATGCTTGTAGCAGTCGCGTCAATATCGATTCTATATCTTCGCCTACATATCCGGCTTCGGTGAGTACGGTGGCATCTACTATCGCAAATGGTACTTGAAGTTTCTTTGCTATCGTCTTGGCAAGCAAAGTCTTACCCGTTCCCGTGCGCCCTACAAGAATGATGTTCGACTTCTCTATTTCTACGTCGTCTTTATCTTTTTGTAATATTCGTTTGTAGTGGTTATATACTGCCACCGATAGATATTTCTTGGCAGCGTCTTGTCCGATTACGTAGTTGTCGAGAAACTCTTTCAGCTCTTTCGGCTTCGGTAATGTGTTGATGTCCAACTCAAATTTATCGTTTGCAGCTTTATTCTCTTTCTTGTTATTGTCGTAAATTTCGCTTGCTAATCTTACGCAATTCTCACAGATATAGCAGTTCATGCCGGATATCATCATGCCTGCCGTACTTGCCGGACTGCCACAAAAACTGCAGTGTATTTCGCTTTTTTTACCCATGCTTTATTTTTCTTTAATGAGTATTTGGTCTATCATGCCGTATTCTTTTGCTTCTGCCGATGTCATCCAATAGTCGCGGTCGGAGTCCTTCATTATCTTGTCGAATGGTTGTCCGCTATGGTCGGAAATGATTTGGTACAGTTCGTCGCGAAGAATCATAATTTGTTTGTAATTAATCTCCATATCAGAGGCTTGTCCGCGCATTCCACCCATCGGTTGGTGTATCATTACTCTGGAGTGCTTCAATGCCGAGCGTTTTCCTTTTTCTCCGGCTACAAGGAGCACAGCAGCCATAGATGCCGCCATTCCTGTACATATCGTGGCTACGTCGGAGTTGATGAATTGCATCGTATCGTATATGCCCAGTCCTGCATATACCGATCCTCCCGGTGAGTTGATATACAGAGAGATGTCTTTTCCGGGGTCTGATGTGTCGAGAAAGAGTAATTGTGCTTGTATTACATTGGCTACATAGTCGTCTACTTCAGTACCCAGAAAAATTATTCTATCCATCATCAATCTTGAAAATACGTCCATCTGGGTTACGTTCAGTTGTCTCTCTTCCAATATAGATGGCGAGATGTAACTGTTGCTTATGCTCATGTATTTGTCAAGAGCGTTACCATTCATATTTAAATGTTTGGTGGCAAATTTCTTGAATTCGTTCTCTTTCATATCGTTGTGTTTTATTGTGTTAGCATGAATTTTACACTTATTCCTATGTTGAGGTTGCTCATCGGGTAGGAGGTAGTGATATATGGTGAGTTCGATTGATAATCGGCAAAGAGCTTGAAGTTCAGCTTGCTACTGAATACATAATCTGCCGCGAACTTTATTGTTACCGTTTTGTTACCGGATGTGGCTTGTGTCTCTTCCGGTGCATCTAATTTCCTAAGAAGCGTTGAGATATCTTTGAATGAGAAGTCGAGTCGTAGCGTGAGGTCGTTCTTCACTTTCTTTGTTTTGTTGCCTTTCAATTTTAATATCATATCAAAATCTTTCAGTACGTAACCTACTCCTACTACCCATTCGTTATTAGTGGCTTCGAGCAATTGGTTTGATGCGATATTAAGAGTGAGTACTCTCTGTTTGCGGAATTCCAATTTTGCGGTAAGTGAGTTTTTCATTGCTACGTCTACTGCAATGAGTGGTGATAAATTTTCCGTGATACTTACCGATGCTATGTCGTAAGGCGATGAAGGTATAGGATTTCCGGTTGTTATATCGCGTACGAATCCGAAGCCGTCTTCCGTTTCCGCATAATTGGAGTACGAGCTGTACGACCCTATATTATATGTGCATTGATAGGCGTGGTTTATTGTTATCGAGCGGAAATATTTATCTACTCCTTTTATTTTTCCAAGTCCGTCGTAAGTTACTTTCCAGTTTGGTAACATACTCAGCAGTCCCGGGAATATATTTGTAGATATCTTATTCGGGCTCCTTCCGGTATATGCTGCGAGGAATGCCGGTATTATTACGTCGGCAGAGTTCATATTGTATGTTCCATTCTCTGCTTTGTATTGTGCTCCGGCTAATGCAGATCCTTCCATAAATCCGGTGGTAGGGTAGTGTGCTCCGGTATATTTCTCTTGCAGGCGTTGTGCTATCACGGCTCTGTTTTCGAGCATCTGCTCAAATGCGACACTCTTGTAGTTGTCGTCTATCTTTCCATGTCCTTGGAACATGGTTCCCAATGCGCAATAGGTCATTCTGAAATTACCGCTGTACGTTGTCGGCATACCGTCGTACTGGTATTGTATCGACGATTGATTGCTACGCATATGTTTTACGTTTACTTCAATCTTCAGTCCTGCTGCCGGTTCCAGATTGAGGCGTGCGTCGAAATCGGTAGTTTTACCTGTCAGTGCAGGGTTTACTATCGAGTCGTTCATTACGAGCCATCCGTTTTGCATTGCTTTTTCGAGATAGCTCTCTTGCGGTACTCCGAACGAGAAGTCGAGTCCAGGTGTCATCATCTTCTCGTGCATGCTTTGACCAAAGAATCTGCCTCCGTATTCAAAGCCCGGTATCGTTACCGTACTGCTCTCTTTATAAGCTACTTGCAGCCTTCTTATCAACATAAAGAAGCGTGTAATGCTTGCTGCTGCAAGTTCGCCTGCCGTCTCCGTATTCGGGTCGATAGTCTCTATATTTACCCTTACTTTTTCTATGTTTTTGTTGCCTTTTACGATAATGGTGTTGTTGTCGCTTTTCTTATATCGCAATTTTAGCGGTACGCTGTCGGCATCTACAAAACTGATGGTCATCTTGTCGCTATTCAGGCGGTGCTTGATAACGACGTCGGCTGTGTCGGTGAGGTTGAATTCTTGGCTGTAGGTGCGTGGTGTAAATTTGCCTCTGCGTGTGCGTTTACGTCCGCTAAAGCGTTGATTTACTTTTTTAAGGTATGGGAATTTGTTGTAGAAGGTCTCGAAATTAGCTTGTCCGTCTACTTGCCATTGTGCGAGATTGGTAATGGTATTTCCCATAGATGCATCGCCGTCGTAAGTTACTCCCGTTGCCCATGTGTAAGTGGCATTATACTGCCCTTTCAGAGTGAGGAATTCCAAGTACGGTATCTTGTTGATAGGTACATCCCACGATGCCGTGAATGTCTGTTGATAGTCGAGCGGTCGTCCTCCTCCTGCAACGCTCCTTCGTATGGTATCTTTCCACTCTTCGTATTCGTCAGGGAAGAATTTGCGGTTTACAGGCTTGAATTTGGTTTCGTCGTAGCGTGAATTTGTAGCTGTCGTGAGCGAGAATTTCAAATTCTTCGTCATGTCGTACTTCAAATCCATATTCCTGCTCCAAGTAAAGTCTTTCGAGAATGAGAAGAGAGAGTTTGTAGGGTCGTAATTGTCTACTATCATGGCTCCCGTCAAGTCGCGTAGTTGCGTCTCGGCATATTGCCTATTGAGGTTGATACTCATAGCAAGCATTGTTGGCTCGTAGCGCAGTGCAAACTCTTTCAGTAATTTTACTTTAACCTTCTTATTGTCTTTGAACGGCTCCCATCCTCTTGGTGACGTGCTGAAGTTATAGTGGAATTGTGCTATATAACTCTTGGCAAAATCTCGGTCGGTCTCAGGGTCAAGTAGTTGGTTCTTTGTGTAGGCAAATGATGCCGAGAAGTTCGATGGGTCCCAAATTTTTGGTGTCTTACTCTTGATATCCACTTTCATATTCGTGATGTTAAAACTCTCGGTGATGTTTTTCGTCACTGCCATGTCGAGTAAAGAGTCTTTATCTGCTTGTGTTTCAAGGTTAGAGAGCGCATCGGTGAGTAATACGTCTTCATCGAGCGGGTTGTATTTCGGTTTGGAGTTTTCGAGTCCGTAGCTGTAATATACAGGTATTCTTACTGCCGCCTTTTCCGGGAAGAATCGTCCGAAATCAAATTGTGCCGAGATGTTAAATTGTCCGAGGTTATCGAGTCGGCGTTGTTGTAGTGTCTCTTCAATACCTCCGAATCCGGCTGTTTCATATCGACCTGCAATATTAACAGCTCCAACATCCGATAGATTTATTGCCATATTTGCCATTGCTCCCCATCCGCTCGACTCGTCGAAGTCGCTGAGGCGAAGTTCGTTAACCCATACTTCCACGTTTTTGCTTACGCGTGATTGGTTACGCACTCCAATCATTATTGTGCGTATCTCGCCCAAATTCGGGTTTCCTACAACGGTAATCTTGTTTTTCTTATTCGTTTCGTCGTACTCGTAATATGGCACGCTCATAGATTCGCCTGTGCCTCTAATGCGTTTGTTTCGGTTGTTTTTTGCCGATGTCAGTCGCTCAAGGTCGAAGTCGAACATATTTTCTTCGGGCCACACTTGTGCTCTTTCTGCTGTTGTATAATGCCCTGCAGGTGTGAGTTTTAGAGGTATTTCATACTCGTAATAGTTCATCGTATGGTCGCTACCGATACGCATGAATACAGTGGTTTCATAGTCGTTAAGGTCGCTGTCGTCACCTATAATCTGTTCGGCGTGAACAAACATCTGCAAGTGCTTGTACATACGCATATCGTAAGTGATATTTTTGTACACGGCTCTTGCATCACCTGGTGCCAAGTTGAGTACTTTCATCAGTAATGCTTGCTCGTTTTGCTGTGTTATCTGCGTTTGATTAGGGTCGGTTTGGCGGGTTACTCCCGGTGGTAATACATAGTTAACAGGCTCTTTATTAGAGTTTTCTTCTATGTTGACGGAAGATACGTCGATAGATGCAGTGGTGGTTGGTGGCATATCTATCGGGTATAAGTCTTTCTTATATCCGCGCCAATCGCCTCTTACGAGTTCTAACGTTCCGAATCTTAAGTGTGTAGTCTCTTTAAATCCTGTCATAAATATCCTCATAAAGCGGATACTCTTGAAGTCTCGTATTGCACCAACTCGCTTTTCGTAGTCGCGGATAGGTATTTTAAAAAGGTACCAATCTACTTCACTTATTTGTCCGTTTGCCAATGTCACCGAGGTGCGTACTTTATCTACGATGTTGTTTTTGCCCGGCTCCATATCGTCGTGGCGAATAGATATTCTGTATTGGAAGTATTTTTCGTATTCGTTAAGGGTGTTGTCTTTGTTAATATCTTCTGCATCAGGTACTGTAGTGGCAGATGTAGAGTAGTTCTCTTCGCTGATGTCCGATGCCGGGGAGTTTCCTTCGGTGTTGTTATATCGTTTGTAACGCTCCAAGATTCCCATCTCTACATTGTCGTAATCGCTACCTCTATAGTGGTGGTAATTGTCGCTTGCCGGGTCGTTAAGTGCCGAGAATGGGTCATCTTCCAATGCTTGTATGGCTGCAGGTGTAAGTTTGTTTCTCAGTTGGTTGGTGAAATTATAATATGTGTAGAATTTCTTTTCGCTTTCTGTGGAAAGTCCGTTAAGACCTACATCTTGGTTTTGTCGGCTTTCGAGTGTTCCGTCAAAAGCAAGTACTGTGGATTGTTGTTTTGGTACTCTACCCCAAACGGTGTTCTCTGTCAATGTGGTGTCGCCATTTGCCGGCATTCCGTTCTCGAAGAATTTTTTTCCGTCGCGTAGCACATCTTCACTTACATCTCCGAAGTTAATATAGAGGTCACCCCCTGAGTGGCGATTCAGTGAGTCGTAGACGAACGGGTCCATCATCCAGAATTCTATATACTCGATATTTGCAGTCTCAAAATCGGTTGTTTCCAATTTACGCATCATACCGCCCCAACGTTTTTCCGGGTTCAATAGGTTACCTGTTGTAGGGTCTACATTTAAGTCGAGGTTATATGGTCCGCGTTCGTTAGGGTAGAAACTCAAGTTGAGAGTTGTAAGGTATGCCGATTCGCCTAATATCTGGTCGCGGTTAGGGAATAGTTCCTGTTCGCGTACTTCACGGGTGAGGTGACTACTCCATGCGTTTTTATCTTTTCGTAAGTGGGTTGGCATCTGGCTGCCATCGCGGTTAAATACGGTGTTGTCTATTGAATACCAGTTGAAAATGGCTCGGTTGTAGCCATATTCTATGTTGTTGACGAGACTTGCTTCCGGGAATAATGCCCCTGCCGACGGGTCGTAAGGTGTGGAAGCTAAATGCCAATAATAAGGATATCTGAGGTCGATAGTTGTTTCTGCACTTTCAAAATCATCGAGATATGCGTAGCCCGGGTTATTACGAATCTTTCTATGCCCCGGTATCATTTGTGCAAATTCTGCATTGATGGCGATATTCGATGGTGCGGTGGCATTGATACCCGGTATTGCGTCAATGGCTTTTGTCAGCCAAGGTGCATCATTTCGGTACGCTGCATTCATTCCCCATAACGTATTGGCTATCGGCTCACTACCCATTTGTGTCTTGGTTACTAACGGCATTTCGCTTAGGTGCATCAATGTAGCTCCTACTGTGAAATCCTTTGTAAATGCATATTCTACGTGCGTGCCCACAAGCGTTTTTCTTTGTAAGTTGAACATGCTTTGACTTTCAAGTTGCACGTCAATATTATTGCCAGATGCGAGTATCGATTGGTTGAGTATAGTCACCGTTCCCATTGTGTAATCCACGGTGTAATCCACGTTCTCCATAAGGGTCTGTCCGCCTGCTGTCACTACTACCGATCCTCTTGGCACGTTCATAGCATTGAGGCGTATCACATTGCCACTACTTGCTTGATATTCACCGGCTATGCGGAATTTGTTCTTTTCCGTCATCTCTTGTGCAGCTATTTTCGTGCTGTCGTAGAGTGCATCATAGCAATATTTATCAGCAAGGGCTTCGTTGTTCAGCATCTTACGTAAGTGTGATCCGAATGGCTCTACTACCGGGAAGATGAGTCGTCCCGATGAGGAGTAGATGGTGTAATTCTCTACAAAATCGAATTTTCCGTCTGGCGATTGTTCGTTTCTCGAATCCAAGCGGTCGAGGTTCATAACCCTAATGAGCAATTGATTTTTGATAGGACCTTCGTTGATATAATTTACGTATACACCGCTTGAATCGTTCTTGTATTGTATGTTGAGTTTGAATTTTTCTTGTTGTACTTGGTTGCCTCCAAGGTAGTAAATGTTTTTCATCATCAAATCCCACAATGCCGTTTGAGGTGATGTAGCTGTACCTTTGAGGAGCTTTAATATCAACGCGTTAGGTGCATTGATACCATCGGTAGAAAATTCACCTACTTGATAAGTTTTACCGTTGTAGGTGTATTCGTAAGCTACTGCAAGCACTTCGTCGCTGTTTAGTGCAGTGCGTAGCGAGATGTAACCGAGTTGGGTGTTAAGGGTATATTCACTCGGCTCCAAGCGGCGGGCACTCTCAATTTTTTCGTAATCTTCGCCTCCGAGGATGCCGTACATGTTATAGGCGTTGTCGAGAATGGAATTGCAGTTTTGTATATCCCTAATACCAAGGTCTTTAACTTCATCGTAAAGGTTGTTACTGCTATTGTCCGGTTGAACGGTGGAGAGGGGGTTCCAGTGATTGTTATCAATGCGGTACTGCTCTCCCAAGTCCATGAAAGCCACAATATTACGTGCTTGGTCGAAATTACCTCTCTTATTAGTTACCCATACTTCGCATCGGGTGATTGTTACTCCGGAAGTAATATAAGGTAATTTCTGCATGTTTTTGTCGTAATTATCTCGGAAAAAGTGTGCGAGGAAGAAGTGGCGGTTTTCGTCGTAATTGTCGATATCTACCTCAAAATCCATCAGTTGAGCTCCGCCTTGCGAGTTAACATGTTGTGTTTCGCTCTGTTGCTGAGATACTACGGCTACTATGTTGAGTTTGCCGAATTGCAGTTCCGTTTTTAAACCGAAAAGGGCACTGCTTCCTTTTATAAGAGTGGAATTAAGTGGGAGACTGACGTTACCAACGTCGATAGATTTAATTATTTCGTCTTCATTGCCGTTGTAGTTGAGCTTAAGTAGCTGTTGGTCAAAGTCGAAAGTGGCTTCAGTGTTGTAGTTCATCGTGAAGCCTATTTTCTCACCTACTTTGGCGTTTACGTTGAGTTGTATCTTTTCGTTGAAATCCGGAACGGTGGTTTTTCTAAGTCGTTCCGCTAAAGAATAATTCTGTATGTTGTTGTGCTTGATTCCGAAAGAGAGTTCGGCACTACCTTGTGTTTTTACTTGTACACCACCGGGACCGAATATTTTTTCTGCGGGACCGAGCGAGAATTTCATGTCGGTGATGTTGAATTTACTTTCGTAATTGCTGAGAGCATCAGCATTTTTCTCATCCCAATAGCGAGCCATCTGCTCTTTTAGGGTGCGTTCTTTGTATTCATCAGGTGTGAGAACGAGCGGTGTGGCTATATCGATGTCGCCTATCTTGGTGTGAATGATGTAGTTGCCAGTGGCAAAATCGTATTCCACCACTGTCTCTATGTTGTTTGGATTTTTTAGGTCGATAGGGTACTTCTCTGATTCTCCGGTGATGGGGTCGGGCGTCGTTTTAGCCACTTTTGTAGCTGAAGCCGGAGCAGGAGTGTCGTCTTTATCCTGACCTTTCTGGGCTTCGAGCATCTCTAAATTAACCTTTGGCAAGGTGTCGTTGTCATCCTCCGCTCCGGAGTTTACGGCTAATAGTTCGTCCTCGGAAAAAGCCCCGTTATGTTGAAAAGCCCCGTCCGAAGCTTTATTCGTCTGAATATTTGAAGCCCCGTCCGAAGCCCCGTTAGCCTGTAAAATCGAAGCCCCACCAGTCTCGGAAATCGAAGCCCCGTCAGCCCCTAAAATCGAGTTTTCGTCCGAAGCCCCTAAAATCGAAGCCCCGTCAACTTCCTGTTTCTCCGAAAATAAGTCGATAACAGATAAGCCGTCATTATTCGGAGCGGCAAATAACGAAGCGAGGCGAATACTCAGTACCGCCGTTAATACGATGATTGTGAATGTTATGGATAATCTTTTTATTCTTCCCATTTTAATAAAAAAACATTCTCGCTACCGTTTTAGCTAAATCATCGACAAAGCCTTTTTTATGATTTTTGCCACTTCGAGTTGTGGGTCGTCTTTAACTATTTTGTCCACGGTTTTTTGCGAAGCTTGTTGTTGGAAACCGAGCATTACAAGGGCGGCTACAGCCTCATGCACTTTTTCGTTGTTTGCAGCCGTGTCGATAAGTGGCAGATTAGCAGAGTCTTCGCCTTTCGTCACCTTATCTTTTAGGTCTACAATAATGCGTTGTGCCGATTTCAGACCGATACCCTTTACGGCTTTGATAGCATTAACATTACCGGTTATGATAGCCTCTTTGAGTTCTGCTGTCGTAAAGCTCGACAGTATCATTCTTGCCGTATTTGCACCTATTCCGCTTACCGAAATTAGCAGAAGGAAGATGTTTCTCTCCTCCTCTTGTAAAAAACCGAATAGGGTGTGGGCATCCTCTCTTATATTCTCGTAAACGAAAAGACGCGCACTGCTCATATTTTGTAACTCGCTGTAAGTCAGTAAAGAAATATTCAGCAGATACCCTATTCCGCCTGTCTCTAAAACGCAATAAGTAGGCGTCAAATTCGTAATTTCTCCTTTTATATAGTCAATCATTTTATAATCATTAAGAATTTACAAAATTACATTTTTTTCTTCATTTGGCAAAATGTAATTTTATGGTCTCTTTTCTAATAACGTAGGGTTACAATAATTTATTATTTAATGGCTATTATCTTAACTTTATTATAATTCCGGAGTCTCTAAAAGCCATTCAATTACGGATTTTACTTGAATTGTTTTACCATTAATATTCAACTCTTTTGACTCGGTATCTGAAAGTAAAAGCAAATTGTTGCACTTTAGTTGTTCTGACGATGCTATAAGTGCCGATGTTTCGCGTTTGAGTGTCTTTGGATTATCTATGTCATACGCTACTTGTATTAACAAAAGAGGCACACTTTTATCACAAACAACAAAATCAACCTCTTTGCTTTTTGACGATTGTTTATAGTAGTATATGTCAAAATATCTATTTGCATAACGCCTTAATAATTCGATATATACAATATTTTCCAATTTCCAATTTTGAGCTCGCGAATTCCGAAATTATTCCATTTTTGAGCTCGCGAATTCCGAAATTATTCCACATCAATCTCTGCAAATGAATTAGCGAATTAGCGAATGCTTTATTTATCCTAACGTTGGGGGTTTGAAATAACTGCTATCTGATTCTTTTGCATACGATAAGAGAAGTCGCTTAACGGCGCGAAAACTTTGTTGATGAGTTATGTCGCTAATACCTCTTTTTGTGCCCGGTTTTCAGAAACGAAAACCACTGCTTAAGCGGCACGTCAAAGCCTGTTCCTCTCATATAATTATATGTGGCGAGGTTCAGCCCGTCGTTCCACTTCTCCCAATCTATTCCGAGCGGGTCGATGAATGGTATCTCGTTGTTGGCAAATGGGTTATCTTTTTGTTCTACAGCTCGGGCTCCTACACTTTCGGGGTTTTTGCCGGAACTGCTGTGGTATGTCATTGCATATCTATGCCAAAATGCACTCTGTATAAGTCCCTCTGCAAATAGGTCTCTTACTCTGCCAAGAGAGTCGAAGAGTTCCGCTTCGGTCTGACTTGGAAATCCGTACATCAAGTAGGTGTGTACCATTATGTTATGCTCGCTCAAGTTGCGAATGCACTCTGTTGCGCTCTCAATAGTCACCCCTTTGTTTATCAACTTAAGCACCCGCGGTGATGCTACTTCGAGTCCCCCGCTCACGGCAATGCAACCCGATTTGGCGAGTAACCAACAGAGTTCGGGAGTGAAACTGCGGTCGAATCGTATGTTTGTCCAGTAACTAACTGTAAGTTTGCGTTTTATAATCTCTTCTGCCAATTGTCTCAGTACTGCAGGTGGTGCCGCTTCATCCACGAAATGGAATCCGTTCTCGCCTGTTTCTGCCATCAATGCCTCCATCCTGTCGACAATAACGCCGATGTCGCACCGCTCAAAACGACAGATGTAGTCGAGAGTCGTGTCACAGAAGGCACATTTTGCCCAGTAGCAACCGTGCGCCAGCATCATCTTATTCCATTTTCCATCACTCCATAAGCGATGCATCGGGTTTGTACTGTCCGTGAAATTCAAGTACTTATCCATCGGGAGACCATAAGTTGTCGGTGCGGGCAGTTCCCCAAAAGGAATATTCTCCCCACTCTCCGCATTGTAAAACTTTACAACTTTTAGGCTTTTCGTCTCTTCGACTCTTAGACTTTTAGTCTCTTCGCCTTTTATACTGTAAAACTCTTCGTCTCTTAGACTTTTAGTCTCTTCGTCTCTTAGACTCTCCGCCATTGCGGTCCGAATAAGTTCCCCTCCCGTCACAATCCTTAGCAACGGCAGCTCCCCATCGTCATAAGTGATATAGTCGATATACTCAAAAATGCCCGGATCAGTCAGTTTCCGCAGTTCAGTATTCACGTAACCGCCTCCCATGATAGTTTTTATCTTCGGATGATGCCGTTTGATATGTTCCGCGCAGAAGATGCATTGCAACAGATTTCCCGGAAATGGCACGGAAAAAGCCACAAAATCGGGTTTGTAAAGCTCTAATTTTTCCTCTAAAATCTCTAAAGTGATGTCGGTGACAATACTTCGAGGAGCGTATAATTCCCTTTCGATAATATCGAAATGCGTAATATATGTGCAGAGATGCTCGGCGTAGCGAATCAATTCAAAATGTTGGTCAACAAGGTGTATGACGTCGGTTATGTTCTTGATAAACAGACTACAAAGATATTTTGCACGGTCGTAATTACCGGCAACACCGTAGTCGTATTCCAGCTCCTCTTCCGCTTCGATGCGAGGCATGTTTTCCCAAAAATCAGTTCGTGCGAATAGGGTAGAGCTGCTCTGTTTCTCTCCTCTAAGGAATGCAATTATAGACTCTACCTTGTCGATATAGAAATTTTTGTTGCTCAGTATGTTACGAATGCTTTTTGGCAATTTGTCTCGCTCTTCCGCCTTGGCAAAAATTTTAGTCAGATTATGACGAGTAAAGAGTCGGTCGATAAGTTCAATTCCGAGGTCAGCCTGCTGAGCATCAATACCTTTACTTCTCAAAAAACCTGTCAGATGAGTAATTGCCGGGTACGGCGTATTCAATTGCGTTAAAGGGGGTTGTATCAATAATATCATCTAAAAATCTTTTTTATTTCCACTGCAAATTTACAATATTTATCTTAAACGCCCAACCATAATTTATAACTCTGTGTTTACACCCTGTCTAACATCTGATCACCCTACATCCCTCACCGCCCTACATCCCTCACCGCCCTACATCCCTTATTTCTCTACATCCCTTATTGCCTCTCATCCCTAATTGCCCTACATCCCTCTCACCCACTTTTAAATCATTGTTTACCGCACAAATCCCTCTTTATATCACCATTTACTTTCCCTCACAGCCTCTTAATCCTAAAAAACAGTCAAATTTCGTACAGAAAAGCAAGAAAAAATTAGTTTGCTATTCAAAATTTGACTACCTTTGTATTTCGATTCTTATAGCAAAAGAGAAAGTCGCCTTTCAAAAGTTGCTGCTTAATACAATTCGCCTTGACGGAAATACTACTATAAAAATTCGCCTTGACGGATAAGCACCCCTCCTTCCTTTAGCTTAGAAGTCACAGCGAAGAGCTTTTTTGGTACTTTTTTTGCGGTAAAAAAAGTACAATAAACAATCGCGAAGCACCAAATAATCGATGCTTTAAAATAATTAATAAACTGGAAAGTAGCCTGATAAACTGATTAAATTGCAGAAATAATAAAATTTCGCCTTGACGGAAAAGCGTGAAGAAAAACGAGTATTTTTGCGTAAACGAGGGTCGTTGTTTGAAGGAGCGAAGCGACTGAGTTTCGAGCCGAGTAGCAAAAAGAGTAGTTTTTTAGCTTTGGAGTCACAGCGAAGAGTTTTTTTGGTACTTTTTTTGCGGTAAAAAAAGTACAATATAACTATAAACTTGAAATTCAAAAATGAAAACGAGTAATATAAAAATTTGTGTCGTCGGCCTCGGTTATGTCGGGCTCCCTCTGGCACGCCTCTTCTCTACAAAATTCCTGACTGTCGGTTTCGACCTCAACGCCGATAGGGTAGCAACGCTCATGTCCGGACACGACTCTCTGCTCGATGTGCCGGACTCCCTTTTGCGCGATGCTATTGATAATCATGGATTTCGATGCACCGCTTGTAAGGAGGAGATTGTCGATTGTAATTTCTATGTCGTTGCCGTGCCTACCCCGGTGGATAGAGATAATAGGCCGGACCTCACTCCGCTTCTCGAGGCTTCTGCCCTTGTGGGAAGCGTGCTTCATAAAGGCGATGTAGTAGTTTATGAATCAACAGTTTACCCCGGTGTAACGGAACAAGAGTGCGTGCCGGTAATCGAACGAGTTTCGGGTCTGAAATATAATGTCGACTTCTTCGCCGGTTACTCTCCCGAGCGCATCAATCCCGGCGATAAACAGCATACTGTAGAAAATATAAGGAAGGTAACTTCCGGCAGTACTCCCGAGGTGGCGGACTTTTTGGATGCCGTCTATTCGTCTGTCATTAAGGCAGGTACGCACCGTGCCCCTTCTATCATGGTGGCAGAGGCAGCAAAAGTTATAGAGAATGCTCAACGTGATATCAACATTGCCTTTGTAAACGAATTGGCTAAGATTTTTAATCTTATGGGTATTGATACACAGGCAGTTCTCGAAGCTGCAGGTACCAAATGGAATTTCTTGCCATTCCGCCCCGGTCTCGTTGGCGGTCACTGTATCGGTGTCGACCCTTATTACCTTGCTCAATGCGCTCAACGATATGGTTATAACCCGGAGATTATCCTTGCCGGGCGACGGATGAACGATGGTATGGGTGAGTATGTAGCGCGCCAAGTTATTAAGGCTATGCTGAAGAAAAATATACAAGTACTTGGTAGTAAAGTTCTTATCCTTGGTTTTTCGTTTAAGGAAAACTGTCCTGATATACGCAATACTCGCGTCTATGATATCTATCGCTCTTTAAAAGAATATAATATAGATGTGGAAATTTACGACCCTTGGGTTAGTCCGGAAGCCGTCCGTCGTGAATACGGTATCGAGGTAAAATCCTCCCAAACCCAATCCGCTCAAACAAAAAGCCGTTACGATGCCGTGATACTAGCTGTGGCGCATAACGAATTCAAAACTCTGGATTACAGCGCCATCACCGCACCGCGCCACGTCATCTACGACGTCAAATGGCTCCTTGGCGACACAGCTACGGATAAGTTATAGCCTTACTTTAATAAAGTTGATGTTATTAAAAGTATTGTTTTGTATGTATATAATAGCTAATGGTAGCTGGCAAGAAAATAATGCTAAATTAGCAAATAAATATGCAATCTTTACTCAATTGCAAAAAAAATATTATCTTTGCACTCGAAAAACAGGTGGAAATCCACCTAAAAATCGAATAGCATATGAATATTAACAGAGATATATATCTACAAAGACTTCCTCACTAATCCCTTGGCACTTGAACTCTAATTCCTCTCGCTTTGCAAGAGTATTTATTTCATCTTCCAAATTTCTCTATCCCTATACGGATTGTTTGGTTATTTCCGCCATCTTAAGGTGGCACTGATTTTATAAAATTAGCCACAAAATATTTTGCAGTCTAAAATAATATTTTTACCTTTGCAAAGTAGCAAATCAATTTAAATGTTAGTACAACTATCACGTATATACGAATCGCTGATATTTTGTACACACGGCTGTAAGTGTTTGAAAAACAAAACATTGTAATCGGTCGGGTGAATTGTGAATATACTCTGTTACGAACTTTCGTAATATCTTTTCTTTAAAATTATTTCTTGCATTTTAGAATTTTTGCATAAAACTTATTTTGTTTTGTGACAATTACTTCATCGCTTTATAAGAGTGCATCGTGTATATCTATAGGGTTGTTTTGGTGTACCCATATTCGGCAAGCAATAATCATTTCGTCAGTAGAAATCCTGTTTTATTGCATTACCAACGAATAAGTAATCTTGCAAAAAATCAGTTTAATTTAAATTAACATCTGTAATCCATTCAACCCCCTAATTATCAGTATATTTCAAAAATTCACTTCTTCTCGACATTTTACAATTCCCCCTCAAACACCTTTTTATCCCGGATGCCTACCGCCAATGGTACCACAACGCTGTAGAGGAGTGAGGATATAAAATAATGAAAAGTCGAATTAAATCAATTATTGCACACTATTAATCATAATAAAAACTGATTCAAATATATGCTTACCCCGAATATAAAATTACACGGTAAAACCATTCTCGTTACCGGGGCTGCCGGGTTTATTGGCAGTTACCTTGTCAAACGGCTGTTCCACGATTGTAGCGATTGCCGTATTGTCGGAGTCGACTCAATTACAGACTATTACGATGTAAATCTGAAATATGAGCGACTGAAAGAGATTGAATCCCTTGGTTGTAATTGGTCTTTCGTAAAAGGTAGTATAGCAGATAAATCGTTGATTGAGAGACTGTTTGCAGAGTATAAGCCACAAGTGGTGGTAAATCTTGCCGCCCAGGCCGGTGTGCGTTACAGCATCACGAACCCCGACAGCTATATCGAGAGCAATCTTATAGGCTTTTACAACATTCTTGAGGCATGCCGCCACCATCCGGTTGAGCATCTTGTTTATGCGTCATCTTCAAGTGTTTATGGTAACAATGAGAAAATCCCTTATTCTACTGATGATAAGGTGGATAATCCAATTAGCCTCTATGCTGCCACTAAGAAGAGCAACGAGCTTATGGCACATGCCTACAGCAAACTCTACAACATCCCATCCACAGGCCTCCGCTTCTTCACCGTCTATGGCCCTGCCGGTCGTCCCGATATGGCATATTTCGGCTTTACCGACAAACTCGTAAAGGGCGATACGATAAAGATTTTCAATTACGGCAACTGCAAGCGCGATTTTACTTTCGTTGATGATATCGTGGAAGGGGTAGTTAGAGTGATGCAACACGCCCCCGAAAAGAGCAATGGAGCCGATGGACTCCCGATACCGCCATATAAAGTATATAATATCGGTAATAATCAGCCCGAGAATTTATTGGATTTCGTGCAAATTCTGCAGGAAGAACTGGTTCGTTCCGGTGTACTCCCGTCAGATTACGACTTCGAAGCCCACAAAGAGCTCGTACCGATGCAGCCCGGAGATGTGCCAATCACTTATGCCGATACAACGCCCTTGGAGCAGGATTTCGGCTTCAAACCCTCCACCCCTTTACGTGAAGGTCTTCGCAGGTTTGCAGAGTGGTATAATTCGTTCTATTCGCAGAATTAGTGGTAATGAGATAATAATCTATATGCTATTTAATATAGCATGAAACAAATACTTGCACTCCTCATTGCGCTGGTTTAGCTATTGCTAACCTTCGTCCCCATAGGGGTCACACATCATCACTTATCAATCTGACACTTGCTTTAGCTTGATGAACATTGCTGAAAATATCTAATATGTGAAGAATTTGCTTTAGCTTGATGAACTCCTATTAAGAATAAATAATGTGCGAAGAACTTGCTTTAGCTTGATGAGCTCCTATTAAGAATAAATAATGTGCGAATAATCACTCATCAGTCATGAATAATGAGTCACAGATAGTGCTTTATCAGCCGGATGACAGCATACGTCTTGAAGTAAAGATTGATGCTGGCAATGAAACCGTATGGTTAAATCGTAACCAAATTGCAGAACTTTTTGGTCGCGATGTAAAAACTATAGGAAAACATATCAACAACGCACTACGAGAAGAACTGGCTACAGAAACAGAGACTAATGTCTCTGATGTAAATAACCCAAACAATCCAACTGTCGCAAAATTTGCGACAGTTCAGATTGAAGGCGGAAGGGAAGTAACCCGACAAGTTGAATATTATAATCTTGATGTAATACTCTCAGTAGGATATCTTTATCCGCACCAATGTTCCTCCTATCGAGGGCATATTCTATGAAGGACAGGTGTTGGATGCACGACTCTTTGCAGAGCAACTCATCAAGATAGCAAAACGAGAGGTTGTTTTGATAGACAACTACATCGACTCACGTTCATTCGACATTCTCGAACTACGCAATCCCGGAGTAGAGGCAACCATCTATGTAGAGCGCATTGGCAGAGGACTGCAATCATTGCAGCAGACAGCCCACACTCAGAGCGGGCGAACGGTTCATCTGGCTGAAACCAGCCAGAGAGTCCACGATCGTTTTCTTATCATCGATGATGAAGTCTATCACCTTGGAGCTTCGCTCAACGAACTCGGCAAGCGCCTCTTCGCTTTCTCTCGCTTACAGATGGACAAGGGAATAATTATGAGATCAGTAATCAGTCATCAGGAACTTGCGTAGCTTGATGAGCTTGCGAATAATCAATTTGTCATCTGTAAGAACTGTAAGAATGAACGCGCACACGAGAGCGAATGCTCACAATCCCAAAGCTCAAATTCATGACCGAAACGAATCAGCTCACCCCTCACCAGTATGGAAAAAAACACAGATAAGCACGCAATTGAGAACATGTCGGATAACTTCCGCGGTTATGCGGCATTGCTTCGCAAAATAAAACAACGGTTGCAGATCGCTCAACAAAGGGCAATCTATGCTGCCAACGAAGAAATGCTCAGGATGTATTGGGATATTGGCGGCATGTTGCAGCAAAGCCAAGAAGCAGACGGCTGGGGCAAGAAAACCTTGCAACGGTTGGCTGTTGATTTGAAGAACGAATATTCTGAAATCAAAGGCTTCACGGTACGCAATATGCAGTATATGATACAGTTCTATAATGAATACAATAAAGAACTGACGATGGTGAAATGTGACGTTCCCACAATTACGAAATCAGCGATTTCGCAATTGGAAAACTACAATTTCACCCTCCCCATCAGACATCTGGACTGGACTCATAATCTTGTACTGATTAAGCAGGTCAAGGACATACGCGCACGCTATTGGTATATGGTGCAGAGCATCACCAACCATTGGACGACACGCTATCTGCAAGAAGCCATCAAACTCGACGATTATAGCAAGCACGGAGCCTTGGCAAACAATTTCGACACGACACTTCCCTCACCTGAAGCCAACGATGTGAAATCGATGCTCAAAGATCCCTATATCTTCGATATGCTTACTTTTACCGACCAGTACAATGAGCGCGATGTGGAGCTCGGGCTCATAAAGCATGTAGAGAAGTTTCTCATCGAAATGGGTGCCGGTTTTGCATTCATGGGACGGCAGTACCACATAGAGGTCTCGGGCGATGACTATTACATCGACATACTGATGTACAATGCCTTCCTCCATCGCTATTTAGTAATCGAGCTGAAAGACACGGAGTTCATGCCGGAATATATTGGTAAGTTGAACTTCTATTGTTCTGCTGTCGATGACATTCTTTGTCGGGAGGGAGACAATCGAACCATCGGGCTGCTCCTTTGTAAAAGCAAAGACCGCATCAAGGCTGAATATGCTTTGCGTGACATTCAGAAGCCAATCGGCATATCCGACTACGAATTAGGGCGAGCCTTGCCGACAGATTTTCGTGGCAGTTTGCCTACGATTGAGGAAATCGAGAGAGAGTTGGAGGGGCAATAATTAGGCACCTGACCCTCCCCACCCATCGCTTGCCAACACCCCAGAGGGGTATCACATCGGTAACCGCTGGTTGCAGCCCTGCGGTTGTAATCTGTAAGAACTGTAAATAAGGAACGCACACGCACACGAGAGCGAAGGCAGAAGTTGATACTTCCATTCATATCATTAGTTCTATTCGCGCAATTCGTGTGATTCGTGTTCAAAAATTCGAGAGTTACGCGTTAACAGTTAACACCCGCAAATGAATCAATAATCAGTAATCAGCAATCAGTAATCAGTAAATGGATATTGCAAAGAAAGACTTGGGAGGCAACTCTCAGATTGTGCTTTACCAACCCAATGAGACCATATCGATCGAGGTTAAGCTGGATGTAGAGTATGATACCGTGTGGCTGACACAGCAGCAGATGGTAGAACTGTTTGCTTCGAGCAAGGCGAATATCAGTGAACATATCAGCAATATTTTCCAGCAAGGCGAACTGCAACCTGAATCAACTGTTCGGAAATTCCGAATAGTTCGAAAGGAAGGTGCCCGAACGGTAACGCGCACTATCGACCATTATAATCTTGACGTGATTATCTCTGTGGGATTTCGCGTCAATAGTCGGCAAGGAATAAGTTTCCGTCAATGGGCCAATAAAGTCCTAAAAGAATATCTTCTTCGCGGTTATGCCGTTCATCAGCAAATTAAATTATTGGAGCAACGGGTTGACGACAAGTTGCTTATACAACATGATGAAATCCGACAGATTCGAGAACGTCAAGATAGACAGCAGGAGCAGCTGGATTTCTTTATCCGCACTTCTACCCCTCCTGCCGAGATGGTGTTCTTCGAGGGCGACTTCTATACGGCACGTGCTGCCTTGGAGAATCTGGTGAAGTCGGCCTTGCACAGGGTGGTAATCATCGATGGATATGTGTCGGCTCTCACGCTCGACATACTGGATGTGCGCGCCAAGGGTGTGGAGGCTGTAATATATACCTCGGGAGTGGGTGCCGGTATGCAAAGGCTGATGCAGGAGCACGACCGCTTGTTTCCTTCGCCCGAGGAGCATATCGACATCCGGAAATGGAGGAAGGAGAGTCACGACCGCTGGCTGGTCATAGATGACAAGCTCTACCACTGCGGTCACTCGCTGAATGCCAATGGAGGACATAAGATATCGGCCATCACGCTGATGGGCACTTCACCTGAGGTGATTCTCGGGCAGGTGAGGTAGCAATGGCGTTGGACGAGTTACGCGTTAACAGTTAACACCCCAACAACTTTTTCTCCCGGAAAGGTCATTCTGCAAACTGCCTGCAATCAGGCAGCGACTGTTTAGTGCCCTAACTTTCGAATAGTTACATTATTATGAGAGAAATATGAAACTCATCAGAACGATAGCTTCAGTAGGAATCGGAGCATTTTGCATAGAAAGATTCATAGATGAACAATCAGGTTGGAGTAACTTCCTTGTAGTCTATGATTGTGGTAAAGGTAGAAGCAAAAACACTTCCAAGCCATTGAAAAAGATCATTGATCAAGACTTGAGAGTCTATAATAAAACAGTGGATTTCTTGTTCCTATCTCATTTCGATAGCGATCATATCAATGGTTTGTCATACTTAATAAGTCAGGGCATTGTGAATAGCACAGATACAAGGGTTTTCCTTCCGTTAATTCAGACTCCTTATATATTTTTGTATGAATACATTAACAACCTACATTTCATTGATGCTGTAAACTTATTGAAACAACATAGCATTAAGGTTGTCTTTGTGAATCCTGATAGAAATTTTGTCGAGGAACCTATGATGATAAGAGAAGAAGGCAGTCAAGAACCGGAAATAATTAGTTTCGCTGATAGGATTGAAAGTTATACCCGATTAAATCTGCCAAAATCAGTAAAACCTTTATGGAAATACGTGCCATTCTATTTACAAAATAATGGTATCTATAAAGCATTCTTGTCATATATCAGCCATAACAACCCATATGGGATTACTCAGAGAGATTTCAAAAATTTCTTGCAGTGGAGCGAGTCTCAAAAGAATTGGTTGAGAAATCGTTATAAAAATTTTCGTTATAGTAAAAACCGACATTCTAAAGAGGTTTCGCCAATCAATATGAATGCAATGTTGCTAATCTCTGATAAGTCTGAGTGTGCTAACATTCTACGGACATCCATTCAGTATACTGATTTTCAAGGAGTATCCAATACCTCGAATCAGTTGGAATGTTCAGTTTTATACACTTCTGATGTTGGCCTTAATGACCAAAAGTATTTCAACAGAGTGAATTTTGCAATTCAAAACTATATAGTTGGTCAAAGAGCCGGCTTGTTCCAAATTCCACATCACGCAAGTATCCATTGTTACAATAGTAATACGTTCCGTAAGTTGCCTTTTGATATGGCATTTTGCAATTGTAAGAAGAGCTCTATTAATCCATCCTATTGCAGCCAATATGAAAATGATGCTATGCAATCGGGGATTCCATACGCAATAGTGGATGATAATCCAACCAATGTGCTAGAAGAAGAGATTTTGATAAGGTAAGATTATGGTGTGTCAATAGTAGATATATTTTTTGCTGATATTTTTCATTACTTCTTAAGATGAACAATCATATTCAGTTAATTGGTTGCACGCAACAAAATAGAAAAATCGCGAGTTTCGCGTTAACAGTTAACACTCACAAGTGAATCAATAATCAATAATCAGCAATCAGTAATCAGCAATCAGTAATCAGTAATCAATAATCAGTAATCATTCATGGATAATTCCAAGAAATTCAGCTGGAAACGGAAGAAGACTACGAGCACTCTTGGGTCAAAAAAGGCAAGAACGTATGCTCCCCTACTTAGTGAAGAGCAAAAACAATCTGCCAGCATTCAAGACTTGTCTTACGATTTTGCATGTCGCATTACACGCCTGTTTCAGTATCTTACAGAAGACTCAATCTATAAAGAACATATCATTAGCAAGCAAGTTTTCCGTAGCGGTACAAGCATAGGTGCAAACATACGAGAAGCCCAGCATGCTCAATCCGATGCAGATTTCCTTTCAAAGATGCAAATCTCCCTGAAGGAATGTAATGAAACCGACTATTGGTTGCAACTATTGCATGACAATGGTTATCTGAATGACCTCCAATACACCTCTATCAATACAGATAGAGTTCGTATCCACAAGCTATTAAACTCCATCGTCTCCACCACAAGACGCAAGATCGGCAAATAATCAATAATCAGTAATCACTCATCAGTCATCAGTCATCAATAATCAGTCATCAGTAATCAAATCTCATCTCTGGCGCAAACAACCATAATCCATATTAAAAAATTATAAAAACAACTTTTTCTCCCGAAAAGGCCATTCATCAAACCGCCTGCAAATCAGGCAGCAAATGCTTAGTGCTAAACTTCGGACACTTATAAGAATAAATTCAAAATTAAAAATATGAGTATTTTCAAAGACAAAGTCCTCCTGATTACTGGAGGCACCGGCTCGTTCGGTAATGCAGTACTTCGTCGCTTTCTTGATAGCGACATTCGTGAAATCCGTATTCTCTCGCGCGATGAGAAGAAACAGGATGATATGCGTCACTTCTTGCAGGCAAATCGTGCAGACGTGGCTCATAAGGTGAAGTTCTATATCGGCAACGTGCGCGACCGTCAGGCAGTGGATTTCGCTATGGCTGGTGTTGATTACGTATTCTCTGCAGCTGCTCTTAAGCAGGTGCCATCGTGCGAGTTCTTCCCTATGGAAGCCGTACGCACGAATGTTGAAGGAACGAACAATGTGCTGCTTTCGGCCATTGCGCACGAGGTAAAAAATGTGGTGGTGCTTTCTACCGACAAGGCTGCTTATCCTATCAATGCGATGGGTATCTCTAAGGCTATGATGGAAAAGGTGGCTATTGCTCAGGGACGTGCACTTGGAGCAAACGCAAAAACCACTATCTGCTGCACTCGCTATGGCAATGTGATGGCAAGCCGTGGAAGCGTGATTCCTCTTTGGGTAGAGCAGATGATGGAAGGCAAGCCTATCACCATCACCGACCCTAACATGACTCGATATATGATGACCCTCGATGATGCCGTTGACCTTGTTATTTATGCATTTGAACATGGAAACAATGGAGATCTCTTCGTTCAAAAAGCACCTGCAGCCACTCTTGCGGTATTGGCAGAAGCTCTCAAGCAGACCTATGCTAAAATCGATCCAAAGTACGGAGAGACAGAAGTGAAGGTGATTGGTACTCGCCATGGTGAGAAGCTCTACGAAACATTGGTCACACGAGAGGAAATGCTTCGCTCGGAGGATATGGGCAACTATTTCCGCATTCCATGCGACAGTCGTGACCTTAACTATGACAAGTTCTTCACAGAGGGAGATGATGCCATCAGCCGCACGGAGGACTATCACAGCCACAACACTCGCAGACTTGATGTTGAGGGTATGAAAGAATTGCTTTTGAAACTCAATTTTATTCGTGAAGACTTAGGTTTACAACCAAAAGCAAAATCACGTGACTATCGCTCGGAATAAAATGAAAATTTTAGTAACAGGAGCAAAGGGGTTCGTAGGCAAGAACCTTTGCTCCCAACTCAATAACATCAAGGATGGCAAGGCCAAGTGGTACAATCTCCCTGAGCCTATCGAAGCCATCTATGAGTACGACCTCGACTCCATTCCAGAGCAGCTCGATGAGTGGTGCAAGCAATGCGACTTCGTGTTCAATCTTGCAGGCGTGAACCGCCCTAAAGACCCGGAAGAGTTTATGAAGGGCAACTTCGGATTTGCTACCGTATTGCTCAATACATTGAAGAAGTATAACAACAACTGCCCCGTAATGATTAGTTCCTCTATCCAAGCTACCCTTGCAGGTCGTTTCGGAACAAGCGAATACGGTAAGAGCAAGAAGGCTGGCGAGGAACTGATGTTCGAATATGGCAAGGAGACAGGTGCTAAAGTGCTCGTCTATCGTTTTCCGAACCTCTTCGGCAAGTGGTGCCGCCCGAACTACAATTCCGCCATCGCCACCTTCTGCAACAACATCGCCCACGACCTCCCCATACAGGTTAATGACCGAAGTGTGGAGATGGAGCTCCTCTACATCGATGACCTTGTAGATGAGATGATAGCCGCCCTCAAAGGCGAAGCCCATTACTGCACTTATGACGGGCTCGATCCCGTACCGGCAAATAATTCGTGTGATTCGAGCAATTCGTGTTCTGAAAATCACTTGTATTGCTACTGCCCAATCACTCACAAAACTACATTGGGAGAAATCGTTGACATCATCCATGAGTGTGCCGATGCAGCAGCTAACAAGGACGGCATCAACATGATCGCCCTCCCTCATGGCAGCCTCCGCTACAAGCTCATGACCACCTATCTCAGCTATCTCCCAAAGGAGAAAGCCATCTACGACCACAAGATGAATGTCGATGCCCGAGGCAGCTTCACCGAGCTCCTCCACACCCTCACCCATGGTCAGGTGAGCATAAATATCTCCAAGCCCGGAATCACCAAGGGCGAGCACTGGCACCACAGCAAGTTCGAGTACTTCACTGTTGTTTCAGGCCATGGATTGATTCAGTTGAGAAACGAAGCCGACCCGAATGCCGAGATTATCAACTATGAAGTATCTGGCGACAAGATCCAATCCATCATCATGCTCCCTGGCTACACCCACAACATCATCAACCTGAGCGAAACCGAAGACCTCGTTACCGTCATGTACTGCAACGAGATTTTCAACCCTCAGCGTCCTGACACATATTTCGATAAAGTAGTAAAAGAATAATATTATGGAAAAGCATCCGAAATTTGATTATAGCGACATACACTGGCAAGAGAATGGCAAGCTGAAGCTTATCATCGTGGTGGGAACACGCCCTGAGATCATCCGCCTTGCCGCAGTCATCAACAAGTGCCGTAAGTACTTCGATGTCATTCTCGCCCATACCGGACAGAACTACGACTACAACCTCAACGGCATCTTCTTCCGCGACCTGAAACTCGCAGAACCTGAGGTCTATATGGATGCCGTGGGCGATGATCTTGGCGCAACATGCGGTAACATCATCAACTGCTCGTACAAGCTCTTTGCAGCCCTCAAGCCCGATGGCGTGCTCGTCCTTGGCGACACCAATTCATGCCTGAGCGTGATTGGTGCCAAGCGTCTGCACATCCCTATCTTCCACATGGAAGCAGGCAACCGCTGCAAGGACGAATGCCTCCCCGAAGAGACCAACCGCAGAATCGTGGATATCATCTCCGATGTGAACATGGCCTATTCAGAGCACGCTCGCCGTTATCTTGCCGATTGCGGACTGCCGAAGGAGCGCACCTACGTCACTGGCTCACCAATGGCAGAAGTACTCCACGAGAATCTTGCAGAGATTGAGGCAAGCAATGTGCATCAACGACTCGGCTTGGAGAAGGGCAAATATATCCTGCTCTCTGCCCACCGTGAGGAGAATATCGACACAGAGAAGAACTTCCTCTCGCTCTTCAATGCCATCAACAAAATGGCAGAGAAATACGACATGCCTATTCTCTACAGTTGCCACCCTCGTTCGCGCAATCGTCTTGCAGCCAGCGGTTTCCAACTCGACAAGCGCGTCATCCAGCATGAGCCTCTCGGCTTTCACGACTACAACTGCCTTCAGATGAATGCCTTTGCAGTCGTGTCCGACTCAGGTACGCTTCCCGAGGAATCGTCATTCTTCACCAGCATTGGCCATCCATTCCCTGCCATTTGCATCCGCACCTCCACCGAGCGTCCCGAAGCCATCGACAAGGCAGATTTCATCATTGCCGGCATCGATGAGAAAAGCCTCCTTCAGGCGGTAGATACTGCTGTAGAACTCTGCAAAGATGGTCAGCATGGAATCCCTGTGCCTGACTATGTGGACGAGAACGTAAGCACCAAGGTGGTGAAGATTATCCAGAGCTATGTGGGTATCGTGAATAAGATGGTGTGGAGGAAGTTTTAAGAGACAAAAAGACAAAAAGACAACAAGTCAAAGAGACAAATTAAAAACTCTTAGTCTCAAAAATGAACTCTTAGACTTTTTCAAAATGATTATTGATCAGAAACTCATGGACTACCTTTCGCAACAGGCGAAAGCAAACCCAAGATTACGCCAAGCCTTTGATCTTAGGACAACTCCTGAAGACCAAAGCCAGCGCATCCTCAATGCAGTAGAACCGGGCACAATCCTCCCTATCCATCGCCATAGAAGCTCTACCGAAACGATTATCGTCCTTCGCGGAAAAGTAGTGCAGCACTATTATGACGACAATGGCAATAAAATAGCCTCCTTTGAACTCGCTCCGGGTTCCGCCCAAGTAGGCATGAGCGTCCCAGTAGGCCAGTGGCATGCCTTGGAATCCCTCGAAGAAGGAAGCGTCATCTTCGAATGCAAAGATGGAGCCTATCAGCCCTTGTCAGCAGAAGATATCCTGGAGGTTGAGATTTCCAGCAAAGATTAAACACTCCAGAGGAGATGATTCATCGCTAAGCAATTTGTCACTTACTTTAGCTTAATGAGCTTACGGTTAATCTGCAATCTGTAAAAACTGCAAGATGGCTCATCGCTCATCCCTCAGATTCCCGAAAGGTCATTTAACAATTTAACATTTTAACAATAAGTCATTCCGCAAACTGCCTGCAATAAAGCAGCAAATGCTTAGAGACCCTGGTTTCGGACACTTACTCAATAATCAGCAATCAATACAACGTAGTTATATGAAAGGCATCGTATTAGCAGGTGGCAGTGGTACACGCCTGTACCCTATCACCAAAGGCATTAGCAAGCAGCTCATGCCGATTTATGACAAACCCATGGTGTATTACCCTATCAGCGTGCTGATGCTCGCGGGTATTCGTGAGATTCTCATCATCTCCACACCTTACGACCTCCCCGGATTCAAGCGTCTGCTTGGAGACGGTTCGGACTATGGCGTACACTTTGAGTATGCCGAACAGCCATCACCCGATGGACTTGCTCAGGCCTTCACCATCGGCAAAGACTTCATTGGTGATGATTCTGCATGCCTTGTACTTGGCGACAACATCTTCCATGGTTCAGGCTTCACCAAGATGCTCAAAGAGGCTGTTCGTACGGCAGAAGAAGAGAAGAAAGCCACAGTCTTTGGCTATTGGGTCAGCGACCCAGAGCGCTATGGTGTAGCTGAATTCGATAAGGAAGGCAACTGCATTAGCATCGAAGAAAAACCTGCAAAACCTAAGTCCAACTATGCCGTTGTAGGCCTCTATTTCTATCCAAACAAGGTAGTGGATGTGGCAGCCAATATTCAACCTTCCGCACGAGGAGAATATGAGATTACTACTGTCAATCAGTGGTTCCTCCGAGATGGCGAACTCAAGGTGCAAACCCTCGGCAGAGGATTCGCTTGGCTCGACACCGGCACCCATGATTCTCTCTCTGAAGCATCTACATTCATCGAGGTGGTAGAAAAGCGACAAGGTCTCAAGATTGCCTGTTTGGAAGCTATTGCTTACCGCAAAGGCTGGATCTCTGAGGAGCGCATGCGTGAGCTCGCCCAACCGATGATCAAGAACCAGTATGGTCAATATCTCCTTAAGGTCATCGATGAACTCAAGCGTGAAGTAAACTCTACAAATATTTTAGGTAAAACCGGAAAATAAACAGATCATGACACAATTAAAAAGAACTATACTCATTACCGGTGGTGCAGGTTTTATTGGCTCTCATGTTGTGCGCCTGTTCGTAAATAAGTACCCCAACTATAATATAATCAATTTAGACAAGCTCACCTATGCGGGCAACTTGGCTAATCTCAAGGACATTGAGGACAAGCCCAACTACAAGTTCGTGAAGATGGATATCTGCGACTTCGAAGCGTTCTATAAGCTCATGCAAGACGAACACATCGATGGTATCATCCACCTTGCAGCCGAGAGCCATGTGGATCGCTCAATCAAAGATCCATTTACCTTTGCACGCACCAATGTAATAGGCACTCTATCGCTCCTTCAGGCTGCTAAGCTCTATTGGGAATCACTCCCGGAGAAGTATGATGGTAAGCGCTTCTACCACATCTCTACCGATGAGGTGTATGGTGCATTGGAGATGACTCACCCTGAAGGCGTTCCGGCACCATTCTCTACCAAAGCATCTTCTGAGGCACAGCATGAGGCATACGGAGAGGATTTTTTTGTAGAGACAACCAAGTACAATCCCCACAGCCCCTATTCTGCAAGTAAGGCCAGTTCTGACCATTTTGTTCGTGCATTCCACGATACCTATGGTATGCCAACCATCGTGACCAACTGCTCTAACAACTACGGCCCCTATCAGTTCCCCGAGAAGCTGATACCACTCTTCATCAACAACATCCGCCACCACAAGCCATTGCCTGTCTATGGCAAGGGCGAGAACGTACGCGATTGGCTCTTTGTAGAAGACCATGCCTGTGCCATCGACCTTATCTTCCATAAAGGTAAAGTAGCTGAAACCTACAACATTGGTGGCTTCAATGAGTGGAAGAACATCGACATCATCAAGGTCGTCATCAATACCGTTGACCGCCTCCTTGGTCGCAAAGAAGGCGAAGACCTCAACCTCATCACCTACGTCACCGACCGCCTCGGTCATGATGCCCGTTATGCCATCGACTCTCGCAAACTCCAGGCAGAACTCGGTTGGGAGCCGTCTTTACAGTTCGAAGAAGGAATTGAGAAGACAGTGAAGTGGTACTTGGAGAACGAAGCTTGGATGGATAACATCACCTCAGGTGAGTACGAGAAGTACTACGAGAGTATGTATTCGAATAGATAAAAAATCATCATAAATTATGGATAATAAACTAATCACAGTAACATCCCCTCTTCTCCCTGACCTTGACGAGTTCCAAGAACTCCTCAAGCAGATTTGGGACTCGAAGTGGATTACCAACAATGGTCAGTTCCATAAGCAGTTAGAAGCTGCATTGAAGGAATACCTTGGTGTGCCGCAAGTTAGCCTCTTCACCAACGGAACCCTTCCGTTGCTCACAGCCCTTCAGGCTCTCCGCATCACTGGCGAAGTTATCACCACCCCATATAGCTTTGTAGCCACTACCCATTCCATCTGGTGGGCAGGATGCAAGCCTGTATTCGTGGATATCGACCCTCGTACGGGTAATCTCGACCCGGAGAAGATTGAGGCAGCCATCACGCCTAAGACCACAGCCATCATGCCTGTGCATTGCTATGGCAAACCATGTGATGTTCGCAGAATCAAAGAGATAGCTGACATATACGGACTCAAGGTCATCTACGATGCTGCTCATGCTTTTGCCCTTGAGATTCCCAAAAATGAAGAAGATTACAAACGTGCCTTCGCCCAATCATCTTCTCCCTCTAAGGGAGATAATAGAGGGTCTGTTGAGACTGAATCCATTCTCAACTGGGGCGACATGTCCACCTTGAGCTTCCATGCCACCAAGGTCTATAACACCATTGAGGGAGGAGCAATGATCATGCACGACTTGGCAACAAAGAAACGCATTGACGATTTGAAGAACTTCGGTATTCACGATGAAGTAACCGTTGTAGGCCCAGGTATCAACTCCAAGGTCGATGAGATGCGTGCAGCCTATGGCCTCTTGAACCTGAAGCAGGTAGATGCAGCTATTGCCGCCCGTCAGCAGGTAGCAATCAAATATCGCGAAGCATTGAGAGATATAGAAGGCATCACCTTCTTCGATGACATGCCAGGAGTGAAGCACAACTACTCTTACTTCCCCATCTTCATCGATGAGAAAGCTTTCGGCATGAGTCGCGATGAACTTTATGCGAAGATGAAGGAAGCCAACGTCCTTGGTCGCAGATACTTCTATCCGCTCATCAGCGAGTTCTCAACCTACAGAGGCTTGGAGTCTTCGAACCCGAAGAATCTTCCTAATGCTCACAAGATGGCCGATAGCGTTCTTTGCCTACCAATGCACCATGCGTTGAGCGATAATGATATTCAGAGAACAATTGAAATAATTAAATTATGAAACATTTATTGATAGTTGGAGCCAGGGGTTGGGGAAGAGAAGTGTATGCGGCTGCAATAAAGACGAGGGCATACTTAGATGGTGAATATATAATAAAAGGTTTTTTAGATAGCAAATCAGATGCCTTCGAAGGTTTAAGAGGAGATTATCCGCCTATTATATGTTCTCCGGAAGATTATGAGATACAAGAAGATGATATTTTCTTTATAGCAATGGGGGAGCCTAAATGGAGAAAACATTATGCTCAAATAATTGAGGAAAAAGGAGGTCGATTCCTAACAATCATTTGTCAAGGTGCATCTATTACCCCAACAGCATCTATAGGGGAAGGTTCTTTCGTTTCGGGATGGTCTTGTATATCTGATAATGTTCAATTAGGCAAGCATTCCATAATACATGTATTTTCGGATCTTGGTCATGATAGTAAAGTTGGTGATTATTCCACTATAGAGGCATACTCTTTTTTGGGAGGATATGCTGAAGTTGGAGAATGCTCAGTAATGCATGTCCGTTCAACCCTTATTAGACACAAGAAAATTGGAAATAACGTTGAAGTCGGATCTAGCAGTGTAGTTATTAGGAATGTGAAGGATGGATTACATGTATTTGGGAATCCAGCAAAAACAATAATTTATTAACAATTAATTATTTACAACAATGAAAAGTTTAAATGAATTCGTAGCGCTCTTTGCAGAGCAGTTTGATGAAACAGATGCTAGCTTTATCAAGGCTGATACAAAGTTCCATGATCTTGAGGAGTGGTCATCTCTCATTGGCCTTAGCTTGATAGCCATGGTTGATGAGGAATTTGAAGTTGCACTCAAGGGTGATGACGTTAAGACTTCTGTTACCGTAGAGGATTTGTATAACAAAGTAATTGCTAAACTCTAATGGCATTTCTTGAATTTAAAAATGTTAGGATCGCCGGCATCAGTGCCGGTGTTCCTAAAAAGAAGATTTGTAATCTCGACCTAAAAGATCTCAGTAAGGATTATGATGCTGCTGCTTTTGTTGAGACGACAGGAGTCATGGAACGTAGAGTAGACGATTATACTACGAGTGATCTCTGTGTAGCTGCAGCAGAGAAACTTATATCAGATCTAGGTTGGGAGAAAAATGATATTGAAGCTATTGTATTTGTCTCCCAAACTACTGATTACTATCTCCCTGCTACCGCATGTATTGTCCAAGATCGGTTAGGCCTGAGTAAAGAATGCTATGCTGAAGATATTGTATTGGGTTGTTCCGGATGGGTTTACGGACTTAGTAATATTGTATCGTTGATGTCAACGGGGGGAGTGAAAAAAGCTCTACTTATGGCTGGCGATGCTAAGCGTCATGTTGAAACGAACGATGCACTCTTTGGCTTTGCCGGTACAGTTACAGCATTGGAATTTCAGGAAGGAGCAGAAGGTTTTAAGTTTCACTTAGGTACTGATGGTAGTGGATATGATGCTATTATTATTCCTGATGGCGGGTCTCGCAACCAAATAAATGACAAGTCATTTACAATGGAAGAGATTGACGGCAAAATGTACAATCGTCTGCAAACTCGCATGAAGGGTATGGATGTCTTCTCTTTTGGTATTTCAACAGCGCCAAAGTCTTTCAAAAAAATGTCTGAACATTTTGGAATCGACTATCAAGATGCCGATTACTATGTCTTCCATCAGGCTAACATGAAGATGAACAATATGATTGCAAAAAAACTTAAGTTGGCTGCAGAAAAGGTTCCTTCATGCATGTGGAATTTTGGAAATACATCATCAGCTTCTATCCCATTGACCATCGTAACCAAACTTCAAGAGCGCGCTTCTGTTCCAACTAAGTATATATGCTGTGGCTTTGGCGTAGGCCTATCGTGGGGTACAGTAGCGTTTGAGACAAAAAATATAGTAATAAGCGACCTTGTTGAGGTTGATGAAAAATCAGAAAAAGCATGGGTATAACATATAATCCTTTTTCACTTGAAGGCAAGACTATTCTTGTTACAGGGGCTTCATCTGGAATCGGTCGTTCTACAGCAATTGAGTGTTCTAAAGCGGGTGCGAAAGTTGTTCTAACAGCACGTAACGAGGCCCGTCTGAAGGAAACACTCTCTATGCTTACAGGCGAAGGCCATAGCTACATAGTAGCAGACCTTGCAAATGAAGAACAAATGGATAGACTTGTTGTTGAGATGCCAATTATTGACGGTCTCGTTAATAATGCCGGTTTTAATGTAATGCAATTAGTTCCTTTTATCAAAGATGAAGATTTGATAAAAGTAATGAGGGTAAACCTTGAAGCTCCAATTCTTTTGACACATAAAGTGGTTAAGAAAAAAAAGATAGCTAAAGAATCATCAATTGTATTTACGTCTTCTATAGCAGGAAAAGGTGTTTGTTCTGTTGGTAATTCATTGTATTCTGCATCTAAGGGTGGTTTAACTGCTTTTATGAAGAATGCGGCTCTTGAATTAGCATCCAAAAAGATACGTTGTAATGCCGTTCTTCCTGGTATGGTAGAGACTCCTTTAAAAGAAGGTAAATCAAATATTACGGAAGAGCAATGGGAAATTAATAGGCAATTATATCCGTTAAAACGATTTGGAAATCCTGAGGATGTTGCCTATGCCATCATTTATTTATTGAGTGATGCTAGCGCATGGATGACTGGTTCTGAATTGGTTATTGACGGAGGTAGAAGTTTGAAATAATGGCAGTTGTAAATTTTAATAATGTAGGTATTGTAGCTATGGCAGCTGCAGTACCTAAAAATGTAATTGATAATTATCATTACGACCTTGATATCTGGCCTGAAGAAGAGGTAAAGAAAGTGGTTGATAAGGTAGGTGTCATAGAAAGGCGTTTTGCGGACGAGAAAACTTGCTCTTCTGATTTGTGTTTTGCTGCAGCAGAGAAATTGATTGCTGACAATAACATCGACAGAAGTGAAATTGATCTCGTCATTTTCCTTTCTCAGACTCCCGATTATCGTATGCCTGCTACTTCTATTCTCTTGCAGGATAGATTAGGTCTTTCTATGTCCACTATGGCATTTGACATTTCTCTTGGATGTTCTGGTTTTATTAGTGCACTTACTGTCGCATATTCTATGATGCAGAATGGAGGTTTTCGTAAGGCTTTGCTTTTGGATGGAGAAACACGTTCAAAAGTTTATAGCCGGAAGGATCGCCGTGAAGCATTTATTTTTGGAGATGCTGGTGTAGCTGCTTTAATTGAGCGTGATGAGAAGTTTGGAGAGAGTCATTTCTCAATTAATTCCGATGGTTCAAGGGGTGAACTTATCATGATTCCGGGTGGCGGATATCGAAATATGAGTTCTGTAGAGACCTTGAAAGAAAAAGTTGTAGATGAATATGGGAATATTCGTAGCGATGAGAATGGCCACATGGAAGGAGCAGATGTCTTCAATTTCGTCATTGTAGAAGTGCCCAAAGATATAAAGCGTCTGATGGCTGCCACTAATGAGGATATTCAATCAATGGATTACTATGTATTCCATCAGGCAAATGCTTTTATAAATAACTTTGTTGCAAAGAAAATGAAGTTGGATACAGCCAAGATTCCTTGGACAATCCAGAAATATGGAAATACATCATCCGTCTCTGTACCTTTAACTATCGTATCTGAATTAAAGGATAAGATGGCAGGCAAGAAAAAAATCATGATGAGTGCTTTTGGTGTTGGTATGGCATGGGCAACAGGCATTGTACCTTTTGTTGATTGTAAAATTAGTGACATTATCGAGGTGGAAAACGGCCTGCCTGTTTGTATATGATTATCCTACCTGTAAATAATACAATAATGAATTCAGTAACTTACGTTCTCTATTCAGATGATGTGGATTACTGTATTCTTATTGATTGTGGCGAATACGAGACTCTCAAACCAGTCCTTGATAAGATTGGCAAGACGGTACAAACAGTTCTGCTCACTCACGGTCATTCTGACCATATATGTGGATTGTTGGGACTTATACATGACAATCCGGAAGTTCTGATAGGAACGACCGTTGAGGGGCATGAGGAATTGCAAGATTCGCGAAAGAATCTATCTCTTTATCATGATAATCCGATGCAGATAGAGGGCTATAAGACTCTAATAGTAAACGGTGGTCAATCGTTTCATTTTGATGGTTTAGCCGATGTATGTGTTATTGCCACCCCTGGTCATGACACCAGTTGTCTTACTTACAAGATTGGTAATCATCTGTTCACAGGTGATGCATACCTCCCTGGGTTGAAAACGTTCACAAAGTTTCCCGGAAGCAACAAGGAGCATGCATTGAGAACGATAGAACAATTGTCTGAAATGGAGAAACAAGGCTATGTTATCCATTGTGGTCACCACTCATATATGTAACCAAGCAGCCATACAGGTAGAACTCTCTCATTGAGAGTCCGCAGTTCGATACTGCTGGTTGCTGCGAAATAATAATTGCGATTGGTAAAAAGTTTAATTATTATGTCTAAGCATATATCCGCAAAAAGAGTAGCTATGTCAAAAGAACTTGATTTATGGAAGAAGTTGAAGAAGCCATTTAAGCAGATAAAGGGCCTCTCTTACGGAAAGTCTCCAATAGAGCTGTTCAAATACTGCTATCCTAATCTTTGGAGGGATGTATGTGAATATCATGAGGAGATGAGAAAATGGAATGCTTCTCGTAAAAAGAAAAAATTAAGTGCTGTATATGAATACGAATCACCCGAACAATTCCTTGAAAATCATTCGAATGGTAAGGCAGATACAAGTATTGTAAATGGCAAGACTCATGAAGAAATCAAGGCTCTTATTGAAACAAGAAGAAATCATTCTTTGGTTAAACTCAATAGTCGTAAAGCTAAAGATGCTAAACGGGAACGATATATACAGCACACTCAACCTCGTTATGTTTCTCAACATATAAAGGCGTATTATAGCACTCGCAAGTTGCATCCTGAAGATATTGACACCCGATATCTCATTATTCACGAATTGGCAAAATATAAGTGTGATGATACAATCCAGTTTCTAACAAGGCTTGTAAGATGTGAGAAGAACTTGCCTCTCCAACATTATGCATGGTTGACACTAAACGATTTTGGGGTTACTGGTGTTCATAAGGGACGCAGGAAAGGAAAAAAGAAATTGACACATACTAAAGGATTTGTTACTATACATACTCCGCATGATTTGTTAAAGGCTATTTATAATTCACCACTCGAACAAATGAAACACTATGATTTGTTTTTATCTCATTCGTATAAAGACAAGGATAAACTGATAGAATTGAAAGACTACTTGAACGCTATGGGGCTTAATGTTTATATGGATTGGGTAAACGACAGAGATGAACTATTGCGGGATTTGACATGCGCCGAAACGGCAGAGGTTATCACAGAGAGAATAAAAGCAAGTAAGGCTATTCTCTATGTACATACCAATGCAAGTTTGGACTCTAAATGGACTCCTTGGGAACTTGGTTTTGCTTCTGCACTGAACAAGCCTATCTTAGTATATCGACCAGAGCCAACTGAAAACGAGCCCGAATATCTACAACTTTATATTCCTGTCGTTTTGGAGGAAGGACAGCTGCTGGTAGGTGTAGAAAAAACAGATATTAGAGAATGGTTAAAGGATAAATAATATGGCACATAAAACTTTTATTTCTTACAAATATAGCGAGTCGCAAGACTTGCGAGATCGCATCATTGATGCTCTTGGAGAAGATGCAACTTATTATAAAGGAGAAACATCGGATTCTCCCGACATGACGGATTGTAAAACGGAGACCATCAAAAAGAATCTACGTGATATGATGTACGACACCTCTGTCACTATTGTAATACTCTCCCCCAACATGAAGGAAAGCAAATGGATAGATTGGGAAATAGAGTATTGTTTGAAGAATATTACTAGAAAAGGAAGAACCTCTCACACAAATGGAGTAGTTGGAGTGATAAAGAAAGTCAATGGAGGATATAGTTGGCTTAAGTACACAACAACGAATAAAGATGGTTGTAGCGTATCAAACTATCACGATGAGAAACTGTATGATATAATAAATAATAATCGATATAATCAGGATCCGAAGGTATATAGTTGCTCAACTTGTCAATGTGTTAATTACCTTACAGGTTCTTACATAGCTTTTGTTGAGGAAGATGATTTTTTGGCTAATCCACAGAAATACATCGATAATGCTTATGAAAAGAGCGAAAACGATGCTTCTGGATATGACATAGAACCAACAAGATAAATATGATAACCGAAAACTCAAATGTCACTATGGAGGATGTGCGACAGTACCTCCAGATGCTACAAGACATCATAAACAGGATGGCAGCCAACAGCTCTAATTGCAAGGCTTGGGCAATTACGCTCTTCACGGCTATGGCTGCCCTTATGATAGGTGTTGAGGTAATGCGACAATGGATGTGGATTATATTGTTTCCTATCGTATTGTTCTATTACTTGGATGCATACTATTTAGGATTAGAGAAAGACTACCGCAATCTTGAAGCGTCTTTTATTAAGAAGCTTCGTGCGCCAGAAGATAGTATTTCTTATGTCTATGATTTCAACTATACAGATGCTGACGGATATAAGAAAGGTGAGAACTTAAAAAAGGGACTAACGTCATCTGCAACTTGGCCTTTGTATTCCATATTAGCGGTAATCAGCATAGCTCTTTGCATTGCCTTTGCAAAATCCCCAAAAGAGAACAATAATGAGCAGGAACTGGAAGAACCATTGCGTCAGCTTGTAATAAAGCAAGACTCCATTGCTTATGCCGTAAATGCTTTCATTGAGAAGTATGAACCAGTGACCGTAGAAAGTAAGTCTTACAACAACTCCTCATTCTTCAGAGCAAACAATGTTGATTCAGTGGAGGTAAAGGTATATGGGAATAAATAATTGATTATTTTATGTCACAACAATCATTAAAAGATAAAACAATCAAAGGCACGATGTGGAGTGCAGCCGATGCATTCTTGGGACAGGGAGTTACGTTCCTTGTCGGGATTGTATTGGCTCGTCTGCTGTCTCCTGACGAATATGGTCTCATTGGCATCTGCCTAATCTTTAACACTGTTCTTTGCGGCATTGTAGATAGCGGATTCAGCACTGCACTAATACGCAAGAAAGACTGCACGGATGAAGACTACAACACGATGTTCCTTACCAATCTCGGTATCAGTATCGTGCTCTATGGTCTGCTATTCGTCAGCTCTCCACTCGTAGCGCACTTCTTTGGTAGACAGGAGCTAACAGCTCTCGTTAGGGCAACAGGTCTTTTGCTCTTCTTTAATGCGCTCTCCATCACGCAGGTAACCATACTCACCAAACGCATCGACTTCAAAACCAAGACCAAGGCTTCTCTCATTTCAGCCATTCTTAGTGGTATAGTGGGCATAGCAATGGCATATACCGGTTTTGGAGTGTGGGCACTCGTGGGGCAGATGCTCTCCAAGCAGCTACTCTATACCCTCTGTCTTTGGGTGCTCAACAAGTGGTGGCCTACGCTCAAGTTCTCTGCATCATCTTTCAGATATATGTGGGGCTTCGGATGGAAACTGCTTGTCAGCGGTTTGCTTGAAAACATCTGGAACCAGCTCTATCAAGTGGTTGTAGGCAAGTTCTATAGTCCCGCCACCCTCGGGCAATATACCCGCGGACGAGAGTATGCAAGCATCTTCTCTTCCAACCTTTCAAGTATCATTCAGCGAGTCAGTTATCCTGTGCTAAGCGAGATGCAAGACGATAAGCATAGAATGGTGGAGGGCTATCGAAGAGTCATAAAGATGACGATGTTCATAACAGCCATCTGTATGATTTCCCTCGGAGCAGTGGCAGAACCGCTCATTTATTGCCTTATCGGTCCGCAATGGCACGAGGCCGCTACCTATCTTCCTCTCATCTGCATCTCCATGGCTTTCTACCCTTTGCATGCCATCAATCTCAACATGCTTAAGGTATTGGGTCGTAGTGACATCTTCCTCTATCTTGAGATAATCAAAAAAATTATTGGCATCATACCTATTTGCATTGGTATCTTTATCGATATCTATTGGATGCTTGTTGCTTCCATTCTCATCGGTTTCGTATCGCTCTACCTCAACTCCTGGTACACGGGCAAAGCCCTCGGTTATACCTTCTGGAAGCAGATTCGCGACATAGCCCCAGCCTTTGGCATTGCCTTCACAATCGCCATTTCGGTCTTTTTCTTTAAGTACCTCCCAATAAGCAATTGGCTCATCCTCCCGATTCAGATAGTTGTGGGTGTAGTGGTATGCATTATTGCTTGCCGCAAGAGCCAGCTGGAGGAATACAAGGAAGTTTTGAATATTATAAATCCCATTTTGAATAAGATAAAAAAGTAGATATAATATGGAATATCCAAAGTTTAAGGTTACAGTGAACTGTATGACCTTCAATCAAGCAAAGTATATCACCGATGCACTGAATGGATTCACGATGCAGAAGACATCGTTTCCCTTCGTATGTTGCATAGTCGATGATGCATCTACAGATGGAGAACAGGACGTGATCCGCAAGTATGTGAAAGACAACTTTGACTTCTCCGAAGGTTCTGTTGCTTTCCATAAAGAAACCGACTATGCCCATATCACCTATGCCCAACATAAGACCAATAAAAATTGCTACTTCGCAGTCTTGTATCTAAAGGAGAATCATTATTCGCAGAGAAAGCCCAAGATGGGCTACCTCAGCGAATGGCGAGACGTGAGCGAGTATGAGGCCCTCTGCGAGGGAGATGATTGGTGGATAAGTGCTGAGAAGTTGCAGAAGCAGTATGATATTCTTGAAAATCACCAAGAATTGGATATGTGTGCTTGTGGAACAGCATGTTATAATGATAGTACTATTGTTAGGTATATACAACCTTCAAAGGAGGAACGTGTTCTTTCAACCGAAGAAACCATATTAGGTGGTGGTGGTTTTTTAGGAACAAATTCATTGATGCATAGAACGTCTATTTCTCAGGATAACTTTAGATTTTGGAGGCATATGGGGTTAGATTTCTTCCTTCAAATACATGGTTCACTTCGTGGAGGCATATATTTTATTCCTGATGTTTTATCTGCTTATAGGTTATCGGCTGATGGATCTTGGAGTAATGCAATGCAATCCTCACCAAAGAAGTACTTTTTTCATATTGAACGAGTAATTGAGACTTTAAACATTCTTGATGAAGAAACGAGACATCAGTATCATAGTGTTATTGAAAAAAAGAAAATTTCAAATTATCAAAGTATGTTTCTCCTTGGTTTGAGTAATCATGTCCTTTTCGAAAAGATGACATGGTTAGAAAGAATGAAGTTTATTTACTTGCTATTTAAGGGTTGAATAGATGAAAATACTTATCGCAGGCGACTTTGCTCCAAGAGCACGACTCGCAAAACAAATAGAAAATAGAAAATTCTCAGAGGTATTTCCTGAGAATATATCAAACCTTATATATATGTAAATCAAGATAATAATAAATAATAACAATATGGACGCAAATATATTAATTGCTGGAGATGTTGTTGTATCTTCAATAGCTGATAGTAACTTCAACTCATCTTCTATTGATTCCCAATTGGCTAAAGTAATACGAGAGGCAGATTATTCTATGGTTAACTTTGAAGCCCCGGTAAAGACTAATTATAGCAAACCTATAACGAAGACGGGACAAAACTTGTCTCAATCTGAAAAAGTAATTGATATCTTAAAGAGTGTAGGTTTTAACTGTTTTACCCTTGCTAACAACCATTTCCGAGATTTTGGTCATGATGCTTGTGAAAATACGTTGGTCCTCTTGCAAACTAAAGGTATAGACTATGTTGGAGGAGGTATAAATATTACAGATGCTGCGAAAATACTATATAAATGCATCAACAACATACAAGTAGCATTCATCAACGTATGCGAAAAGGAATGGTCAATAGCTACGGAAGAAAGAGCTGGTTCCAACCCATTGCATCCATTGACTCAATACAATCAAATTAAAGAGGCAAAGTCAAAAGCAGACTTCGTTATTCTTGTGTTTCATGGCGGAGTAGAGCACTATAACCTTCCTTCGCCCGAGATTAAGCAACTGCATAGGTTCTTTATTGAAGCTGGTGCAGATGCCGTTATCAATCACCATCAGCATTGCTTTAGCGGATTTGAGGTGTATAAAGGCAAGCCTATCTTTTATGGAATTGGAAATTTTTTGTTTGACGATGCTAAAAAAATAGATTCTCCCTGGAATTATGGATATATGGTTGAACTGAAGTTAAACAAAGAAACTCAATCTATAAATTTTGATATATATCCTTATCAGCAATGCAACCCAAAATTTGGGGTTTACGGCATAAGTGATAAGTCCATCTTCCTTGCAGAAATAGAGGAGTTGAACAATATCATTCAAGATGATGTTCAATTAAAGAACAAATGGAAAGCATTTGAAACAAGTCAGCGATCTTTCTATAATCCTGCATTCAATCCATATAGCAATCGAGTATTGAGAAAACTACATTCCATGAATCTGCTCCCCTCATTTATCTCAAAATACCAGTTATGTTATTTATATGACGTAATCAACTGCGATTCGCATCGTGTCCGTTTTTTGGAGTTTTTAGAAAGTAAAATTTATAAATAATGTATAGAATCAAATATCTTTTATATCCAATAGCCGTTATTCATTGGATAATTTACAGACTATATCCTGCTCCAACAAGAGAGTTTGTAGATTCAGATATCAGGGAAATGCAAAGACGATACAAAACAAATGGCAAAGGTCTTATGTATTGGCTTGTATTTCATGAACCCTATAGAAACTTGTTTTATTATAGAGTACCAAGCGCAAGGTTTCTAAGAATCCTGTTGCCCCAATACGATCTCTTTCATATCTCTTCTAAAGAGGGTATTGGTGGTGCTGCTTTTGTATTAAACCATCCTTATGCCACGATAATCAATGCTCGTAAGATTGGTTCAAATTTTACAGTATGCCATTTGACCACTATAGGTAATGCTATTCATGGACGAAACGATCTTGTTCCAACAATCGGTGATAATGTTTCTATAGGAGCTAATGTAACGATTATTGGAGATATTAAAATTGGAAACAATGTGATTATTGGAGCAGGAAGTGTTGTGGTGAAGGATGTTCCAGATAATTGTGTAGTTGCAGGTAATCCTGCGAGAATTATAAGAACACTAGAATAAAATAAAAGAATGATGATTTCACTTAATCCGGCCAAACTCAATCGTTGCGATTGGTTCATCATCGTGTGGGTATTGTACTACCTTCAGGGAGTACTTTACTCGTCAGGTGGAGCTATCTCTACAGGACTATTGGGCATAAACCTATTGGTATCAATTTATTGTGCCATAAAGATATGGCAGATGCCGAATAATCCACCTTATATCACGGGATTGAACCTTCTTGTGCTGTTGTTTTCCATCTATGGCTTTGCCTTGATTCTGATGAACCCTTCTACCGTCTATTACAGCATGAGCGGCATCTCAATGGCAAGCTACAGTTACATCAAGTCCATCTATCAGTCTATCCTTCCAATCTATGCCTTCTACTATTTCAGCCTCAAGGGCTATCTAACGGCAGAGAGGTTGCGATGGTGGGCCGTGGTGTTCAGTATCTCCTGTGTGGTGTCTTACTATCTTTATATGCAGCAGGCAATGGAAAAGCTTTTGTCATCAGCAGAAGAGACAACAAACAACGCAGGTTATCTCTTTTTGTCACTTATTCCTATATGGGTGGTTTATCGCAAAAAGCCTTTGCTGCAATATGCCGGTCTTGCTTTTTGTATGGCCTTTATATTAATGGGAATGAAGCGAGGTGCAATCTTAATCGGTGGTGTGGTGGTGCTCTATCTCATTTGGCAGATTACCAGGAATGCAAGGGGAAATCAAAGATTCATTGTCATTCTTCTTACTGCAGCTTTGGCTGTTGCCGGAGTCTATTTCGTAATAGATATGATGACGAGTAGCGATTACTTCTTGCAACGCTTAGAGGCTACTAAAGAAGGAAACTCCAGCGGAAGAGATAGTCTATATTCGTTTTTCTGGACATATTTTACGGAGAAAGCTGATACCATCCAATACTTGTTTGGTCGAGGAGCAAACGGCACTTTGGAAATATACTACAACGCCGCCCACAACGATTGGCTTGAAATTGCCGTCAACCAGGGTCTTCTGGGCATTGTAGTATATGCTGTTTATTGGAAACAGTTATATTCAACATGGCGTCAGTCAACCAATATCGAAGCAAAGACTATTCTAGCTTTGATAGGTATCATCTATTTCGCAAAGACACTATTCTCAATGTCATACGCAGATATGACGTATGTATGTACGAGTGTGCTCGGATATGCATTAGCAACTTATAAAAATCCAAATACTATTTAAAATATGCAAATAGCTTATATCGGTGTTCCTATAGCATTAGGAGCAGATCGTCAAGGTGTAGAGTTAGCGCCTGATTATTTTAGAAACGAGGGTGTGGTAAAAATGCTCGATTATATTTGTGGATGCTATGATTTAGGGAATGTACAATCTTCTATTATTGCCGAAGAAAAACATGCGGCAGATCCTGCCGTCAAATACCTTTCTACTGTTGTTGACATCGCATCCCAATTGAGGGATAAAGTGGTATCTGTATTACGGCAAGGTTATTTTCCTTTGATTGTTGGTGGAGATCATTCGTTAGGATTAGGCAGTGTAGCTGGTGCTGCTTTAGCTTATGAAGACATTGCTGTCATTTGGTTTGACGCTCACGGAGATTTTAATACTGAAGAAACATCTCCAACCGGGAACTTACATGGTATGCCTGCTGCTGCAGCTATGGGATGGTGTAAATCAGAATTATCTTCAGTAGCAACGAAGACTATTCCTCCGCGAAATTTCTTTTGGATAGGTGCTCGTGATTTAGACGAAGGAGAAAAAGCGTTTGCCGAAAAATACAACTTGCATATTTATTCGTCAGAAAATGTTCGCCAAAAGGGCATGTTTAATATTATGGACGGGATTATACAAATCATGCAGTCAAACGGCATCTCGCATATCCATCTTAGTATTGATATTGATGGAATGGATCCCTCTATCGTTTGTGGTACTGGAACAAAAGTCGATAGAGGGATTAATAATGGTCAATTCTATACTTTTATTGACAAGATTTTCTCTACAAACAAAGTAATTTCTGCAGATTTTGTAGAATATAACCATTTGCTTGATGATGAAAATCACACTACTGCAACTTGGTGTAAAGAAGCATTGCATTATCTTTCTACAAAAATAAAATTAATAACAAAATAAGAAATATGAAGTTCTCAGAAAAAGTTAAGTTGGCACTATCTAATCCTCGAGAAATAGGAAGGAGCATAATGGTGCATACTGCTAAGTATTGGAAGAACGATGAAGTGTACTTAAAACTATTATATTACTTCCGAATGGGGAGAAGACTTAATTTAAAGAATCCGACTACTTTCAACGAAAAACTGCAATGGATAAAACTCCATGATAGAGACCCCAGATATACGATGATGGTTGATAAGTTTGAGGTAAAAGATTACGTTGCCTCTCTTATCGGATCTGAATATATCATCCCTACTTTAGCTGTATGGGATAAAATTGAAGATATCAACTTGAGTACATTGCCAGATAAATTTGTTCTCAAGACAACAAATGGTGGTGGTGGCTGTGGCGTTGTGATTTGTGCTGATAAAAAGAGTTTAGACCTTGAGGCTGCAAAACGAAAATTGGCTCATTCGCTTTCATCAAATATCTATATTAATTCTCGCGAATGGCCTTATAAGAACGTTGTGCCAAGAGTGATTGCAGAGCAATTTATGATTGATGACACTACGGGTGATTTGAGAGATTATAAGTATTATTGCTTTGATGGTGAACCCAAAATGTTGCTGATTGCTACTGAGCGCTTTACTTCAGCACATGCATATTTTGACTATTTTGATATGCATAAAAATCATCTTAAGTTCACACAAGGTGGTGAAAATAATCCTATTACTCCCGATTTGCCTGAACAGTTTGACGAGATGAAAGAATTGGCAGCTAAACTTTCTAAAGGAATTCGTCATGTTCGAGTAGATTTTTATGTTGCCAATGGTCATGTCTATTTTGGCGAATTGACGTTCTTTGACTCATGTGGATTTGCTGCTTTTAATCCGAAAGAATGGGATACCACTATTGGAAATTGGATAAAGATTTAGGAATGAAAATTTTCAACTCATATTTTTAATATGATGAAATGAAGACTTTCAAAAAATGAACCTTTTCTCCGTGTAGATTTTTATAACGTCAATGGCAAAATCTTCTTCGGCGAACTGACCTTCTATCCCACCAGCGGATTAGGCAAATGGACTACCGAAGAAGCGGATATAACTATTGAGAATTTTTTTAATTATATCTAAGATCATTGTAAACTATGATAAAAGAAAACACCGATATTAAATCATCAGCGCGTTATCCTTGGCTTGATGCGATACGTTTTATTGCAGCATTTCTTGTTCTAGTTGGCCATACAAGAAATGATTTTTTCATGACCTACGGCACATTACCAGCAGATCAACAAGGTATTGTATCATTTCTATTCTATAGCTTTGGAAGACTTGGACATGAAGCTGTGATAGCGTTTTTTGTCATTTCCGGATTTCTTGTAGGGGGCAGAGGTTTTGAAAGAATCCTAAAAGGTACTTTTGATAGAACTTCTTATACGATTGACAGGACGGTAAGAATAGGTATTCCGTTGGTAGCAGCAATCGTTTTTTGTTGCATTACATACAAAATCATTGGAAAAGAATATAGTTATTGGACAGTATTGGGTAATCTATTTTCATTGCAGGGAATCTTCTGTGGAAATTTAATATCACCATTTTGGTCTTTGGCAGAAGAAGTGTGGTTTTATATAATGCTTTTTGGCATTTCATTGCTTGTAGAGAAAAATTTAAGTGGACTGATCGTTACGTTTGTATGTTTCTTGGTTTTCGTTAAACTCGGTCCATATTACTTGTTATTATGGATGATGGGTGCTTTCGCTTACCTTTGTAAACCTGCGGGGGGGTAAAAGATGGATATTATATACTTCTTTCATAGGAGTATGTATATCATGTGCACTGAGTTTGATGGGAACAGACAGCGGAGCAGTCATACTGCCCTTTAAACCGAATAGAGAACTGATGGGGTTGTGTATGAGTTTCTTCATGTGTCTGTTTATCCAGCAAGTTATCTTGGTTCAACCCAAAAACCAGTTTGCAAAGAAAATAAATGCAGGCTTTTCAAATTTAGCTGATTTTTCATACACGCTCTATTTGACACATAGGATTACCCTCCTTTTAATATTCAAATATTTGTATGAGGAAAATTCAGCTGCTTTCGATGGGCAAGGTTTGTTAAGATTTGCTATTATTCTTGGTATTTGTTTGGTTGTTAGTTGGCTGATTTATCTGCTATCAGAAAAGCATACCTCAAGAGTTAAATTATTAATAAAAAACTATTTAGAAATTAAATAAACTAGTTATGCATATATGTATTATCCCTTGGGACTATCCCGATTCACTTAGGCCTACTAATGCTTTCGTGAAAGAATTGGTGGAGCAATGGGGAATGATGGGAGGGTGTCAACTTACAGTTGTAACTCCATTTTCTATAACCAAGACAAGACGTTGGTCAAAGCCTGCGGAAATTCACACATCATATCCTATTGATATTCGTCGTCCACGAATAGCTACTGTTTCAAACTTGAAATTGTTTGGTCACTACATTTCAAGAGATATTGTACATAGTGCGGTATATCGTGAACTTTGTAAATTGGCTCAGAAACCGGACATCATATATTGCCACTTTTGGGAGCAAGCGATAACGGCTTATCGCTATGCCCATGAACATAATATTCCAATTGTTGTGGCATGTGGAGAATCTGAGATTCCGACTATATGGGCTCAGGAACCCTACAAAAGCATTTGCAATAGTGTGGCCCATGTTGTTTGTGTATCACTTAAGAATAAACGAGAAGCAATTCAAATGGGTTTAACAACAGAGGACAAGTGCAGTGTGCATCCTAATGGGATTGATGGCTCCTTTTTTACAGTCACAGATCAGCATCAATTGCGCAAACAACTTGGAGCAAATAATGAAGATTTTGTGATTGCGTTTACAGGGTGGTATGTTAACCGAAAAGGGGCGAATAGGGTGTCTTCAGCCATAGATTCCCTAAATGACCCGCATATTAAATCAATATTTATAGGAGGAAAAGGTGAATATGGTCCTTCCTGCAATGGAATACTTTTTAATGGTATGCTTTCGCATACGGAGATTCCTGCTTACTTAAATTGTGCAGATGCCTTTGTGTTACCTACTCTTAAGGAGGGATGTTGTAATGCGATTGTGGAGGCCATGGCTTGTGGGTTGCCAATTATCTCATCCAAAAGGGATTTCAATGAAGGTCTTCTGGATGATACGAATTCAATTCTTGTAAATCCTGAGTCAATAGATGAAATTGCTGATGCAATCAAAAAACTCAAAAATGATAATGTATTAAGAGATAGACTCCGACAAGGGGCATTGAAAAAAGCTACTGAACTCACTATCCGTCAAAGGGCTATAAACATTATGCATATTTTAGAAAAAATTGTAAACGAAAAAGAATAAATATGGATTTGGGTGATAATAGTGTATTTTCATTTTGTATCTGTACTGACAATCAAAATGACATCTGTAGTGGACTCCGTTTGGAAATGGGTTCATACTCTGTTTTTGTTAGCCCTAATACAGAATATGATTTTAGAGAAAAGGATGATACTTTTGTTTTAATTATTGGAGTAGCTACTTGTATGTGTGAAGATGTAGATGCTATGGAATGGCTTTGGAAGAACCGTCAATCCATAGAATCTGTAATCAATGCAGAGTACTATTTAGGAGGCAAGTATATTCTTTTTGTGCGTATAAAAGATCAATATTTCATTATGGGTGATGCTACGGGTAGCTTGCCAATTTTTTATAGCTTTAATGGAAAAGAGTTGCTGTGCTCTTCATTAAGTTTCCAGATGGCAGAACATTTACATTTGAATCCTGATGAGATGTTAGTGAATATCAGACAATCTGGCGATGCTTCAGCAACTATGCCTTATGACTATACAATATGGAAGGAGATAAAGCGTTTGCTTCCAAATCACTATTTGGATTGTAATCAAAGAAAACCCATTCGCTTTGTCAATAATACAAGTTGCAAAAAGTCCATATCTCCTGAAGAGGCTGTTGAGGTAACAATGCCATATATGAAACGACTGGCACAGTATTATCAAGAAAAGTATTCAGTGGCTTGTGCATTGACTTCGGGGAGAGACAGCAGAGCTGTATTAGCAATTTTGGGATGCGAGAAGGATTTGCCGGTATATACTATGAAACATGCAGAATTTACAAATTCTACTCCAGATGTATCTATTCCCCTAAAGATAGCTGATAAGGTATGTCTTAATTATTCTCAGATTACAGATGTTAGTCTTACAGAAAAAGACGTTTCGTATGCAAATACTTATCTTGGAAAGGATAACTACAAAATGCGTACATTGATGCTGGCTTATACAGTTAATCATCATTATGGTAATAATGCAGTAATTAACGGAGATATCATCGGGCAAGTTGGTAAATGCTCTCTCCATAGAGATATTCCTGAGCGTTTTGCAATCCCCTCATATTTCCTTTGCAAACTACACAATTACTCAAAAGAAGCGAAATTTGCTTTAGGAGAATGGTTGGAAGAGATTAAGGATGTCGGTGAACATGTTAATAAGTTTGATCTTTTTTCCATAGAAAACAGATTGGGAGTTTGGGCTGCTAACGAGAATGAAATCTATAATTTGTTAGGTCAATACTACCTAAATATCTTTAACTCAAGAAGTATAATATATGAGTGGACGCGAGTAAGCAGAAAAGAGCGAAAGAATTCTTCAATCCATTTGGCAATCATTCGAGCACTTAACCCTATATTGCTTGAGATTCCTTTTGAAGCTTCTGGTTTATTGGAGAAGATATCCAAATACAATGGATACACTTATCTCTGTGCATCATATTTAAAACATTATATTGAAAAAATCAAATCAAGATTATGAAACAATTGATAATAACAGCTGATGACTATGGAATGTCTAAGGCTGTAAATGAAGCAATAGAAGCAAGTATGTCCGCAGGACTTATAACTTCAACAAATGTAATGACAAATATGCCTTTTTATAAGGATGCAAAACGGCTTAAAGATAAGTATCCGAATATTTCAGTAGGCATGCATTGGACCTTGAGTGGGGCGGGAAAGCCGGTTTCTCCCATTGGTGATGTCCCTACGTTGGTTAACGAAAAGGGGGATTTTTTTCCATACGTGGATTTCAGAAAGAGATACAGGAAAGGTTTTATCAAAAATGAGGAAATTCTGTTGGAATTAAAAAATCAATTTGATTTATTCTATGGACTTATGGGAATGCCTGACTATTGGAATACTCACCAAAACACACATGTTGATTTTAAAATATATCAGTTATTTGTTGAATTAGCTTCAGAACTTCATATTCCTGCAATGAGAAGTCATCAACGCATTTATGTTCCAGCTTCCGATTCTAAAGATAAACTTCCTTTAACTTGGCGTATTATAGAGCCATTAAAGTCAAGGCTTATTGACCTTTGGCAACACAATGCTCACAAAAAGGGTATTTCATCTCCAGAAGGGTTGATAGTCACATTATGTGCAAGTGATATGAACAACATTGATTATGTGTTCAAAAATATCCAGTGGGGAAAACATAATGTTGGTGAATTTGTAATACATCCTGCTACCAAAAACGATTCTCCTTACTTTGGAAAAATCATCGATCAAAGAATTACTGAATATGAACTCTTCAGTTCTGAGAAAACAAAAAAGGAAATAGATTCATGTGGCATTCAACTTGTAAATTATCAAGTACTAAATCAATGAAAATTCTACAAATTGCAAATGATTTCGCAGGTTCAAAGGTTCACAAGAATCTATTCCAATCAATTGATTCGAAGGCTGTAGAACAAGTCATATACTGTCCGGTAAGAGATAGCAAACTAATTGGCGGAAATTCATTTGATGGGGAAAATGTGAAAATTATTTATTCAAATGTCATAAAGCCACTTCATAGATACCTATATCATATCAAACGTAAAACGCTATATAAAGATATGATATCCAAGGTAGATGTGAAGAATATTGATATTGTGCATGCTGCAACATTGTTCTCTGATGGAGGTTTGGCATATAAACTATTTAAGGATTATGGCATACCCTATATTATTGCAGTTAGAAATACCGATGTCAATGACTTTCTTGGCAAATTGCCCAATACATGGTGGGACGGCATACAGATTCTATTGCATGCGAAACGGATTTTCTTTATCAGCGAGGGACTCAAAAGGAAGTTCGAGAGTCATTTTGCCATTCGAATTATCCTACATAAGATAAAAGAAAAGTTCGTGTTGCTTCCCAATGGAATTGGTGACTATTTCCTTGATCATATTTACAAGGAAAGGCGAACCGAAAACAAGGTAGTGTATGTTGGCGATTTCTCTAACAATAAGAATGTGGTTCGATTAGGAAAGGCTATTCTTCAACTGAGAAATGAAAAAGGTTTTGAAGATACTACATTGACAATTGTAGGTGGTGGAAAGAACGAATCGGATGATGTTATCAAGATGATTGAAAATAATCCAAAAGCCTTTAACTATTTGGGAAAGATATATGAGAAAGATAGACTATGTGAAGTATTCCGCCAAAACTCTATTTTTGCAATGCCAAGTATTACAGAAACATTTGGATTGGTTTATCTTGAGGCGTTGAGTCAGAATCTTCCTGTCCTTTATACCAAGCATCAAGGCATAGACGGGTTGTTGCATGATAGTGTTGGGATTGGTGTCAATCCTTTGTCGGTAGAACAGATAACCGATGCTTTGCGAAAATTACTTTCAGATAAGTCTTGTTATTCAAATGATCAAGTGGACTTTTCTCAATTCCGATGGGACCTCATTTCTGACAAGTATATTGCTCACTATAAGGATTGTCTTGGAATGAATGATGTAGAAAGAAGTTTGTTAAATTCATTCAAAATTTAGAAAATTACAAACAAATAATATTGATTAAAATGATTAACGTAGGAATTATCGGATGCGGCTTCGTAGGTGGAGCCCTGAAGGATTGGTTGGAGCACAACAATCCTGAGTGTAAACTTTTCATTAGCGACCCTGCAAAGGGTTATAACGACTCGATGGCGGACATTGACATCGCTTTCTTGCAGATTCATGTGCCTACAGAGGATGACGGTACACAAGACTTGACCCTCATGAAGGAACTTATCAAGAACCTTCCAGATGTGCCTGTATTCGTTCGTACTACCATTCTCCCGGGAACAAGCGATATGCTTTCTCGCGAGACGGGACATAAGGTGCACTATATGCCTGAGTTCCTCACGGAGCGTACGCATATCGAGGACTTCAAGAAGCAGACGATGGTGTTCACAGGTGCGCATGAGCTGCTCACCAAAATCTTTGTCGGCAAGAAGTTCTGCGTGATGTCCCCACTGGAGGCAGAGCTGACTAAATACATGCACAATGTGTTTGGTGCATATAAGGTAACTTACTTCAATGCTTGCCGCGAGTATTGCGAGCAGATGGGTGGTGACTGGCGCAAGGTGCATACCGGAATGTTGCTTTCAGGCTACATCAACGACACCCATACTTACGTTCCCGGACCTGACGGAAAGTTTGGTTATGGTGGCAAGTGCTTCCCTAAGGATGTGAATGCTTTCGCAAAGATGACCAAGGGAACTCCTCTCGGAACGCTCCTTGAGCACCTGCATGAACTGAACGTTCACTTCCGTGGATTTGAAGAGCATATATAATCTGAAATCTGTAAGAACTGAAATATGGTTAGCGGATGCACAAGTGGTCGCAATGCGATATGGTGCGATACCATCGTCCGCTTCAAATAAATCGCGAGTTACGCGTTAACAGTTAACACTCGCAACCCTACATTACTACTATGAATTCAATAACACTTCAAGAGCTTTTCCGGAAGCCGGATAAGTTCATTATACCATCTTATCAGCGTGCGTATGCCTGGGTTGACAAGCAACGTGAGCAGTTCATTAAGGATCTTCAGGAGACAACGTGCGGTTATTATCTTGGACACTATCTCTTTGAGGAGGATGCCTCCAATAAGGTGAAGAATGTGATTGATGGGCAGCAACGACTGACTACGGTTGTAATCTTCATGAGTTGCCTGCACCATGAACTAATGTCGCGTACAGATGTGCCTGATGAGGTGTGTCTGAATGAGTTGCGTATGACTTACCTCACGAACATGAAAGGTGTACAGCGGTTTCATACCGTTAACTATGATGACCCTTTCTTTAGAAAGGAGATTATCAACCGTGATGCTGGTACTCAGGAAGAGAAAGAGCATTTCCTAAGCAAGGAGGCTCTTGACTCTTCTTCTAAACAGAATATTCGTGACTGTCGAGTGTACTTCGATAAGAAGTTTCATGAGGCTGATACCACTACTCTAGTGCATTGGTTTGATCTTGTGGAGAATGCAAAGGTAACTTATTATGAAGTGTCATCTAAGATTGAAGCTGCTCAGATTTTTGCCTTCCAGAATGACCGAGGAAAATCGCTTTCGCACCTTGAAGTGCTGAAGGCGTTCTTTATGCTACAGATATATATTCGTGGTGGTGAAGAGAAAGAGGATTTCATTCAGAGCTTGGAAGAGGCATACCGTAACATTTACTCCACGATTGTTAAGATCAAGACCAATGAGGACAATGTGTTGCGCTACTTTTGGATAGCCTATCGTAAGGGGTATAATACGGAGAATCCATTACAGGAGATAAAGGACTATTATGTCGGTCGTTCGATAGAAAAGATTATAGGTTTTGTGGATAAATTGGCTTCTGCATTTCGCTATGTTGAGTCGGTTGAGACATCTAAGGATAAGACCATCATCAACATCAATCGCCAGAATAACTATGCATGGGCATTGCCTGTTCTTATAAAAGGTGCTGTAGTGGCAAATGCAAGTAAGGAAACCATGAACTATCTTGCTGCCGTGATAGAGAACTTTACTTTTAGGGCTATGGTTAGAGGTGGTCGTGCGGATGTACAGAGTCGTTTCAACAATCTCATTAAGGATGCCAATGACGATAGTTCATTCCGTGTGAACATTGTTTCTTTCATCGATACTATCAAAAGGGAATACTGGAACGATAAGCAGTTTCGTGATGCGCTGGACAATGGCTATATCTATAATAGACGTGCAGCATGCAGTTACCTGCTGTGGAGATATGAAGAAACCCTACAGACAAAGGGCTATGAACAAGACTTGTATTTCATTAAGAAGGAAAGCCTTGAACACATAGCCCCACAACATCCCAAAGATGGCGTGATAGCTACTGGCTATGGTGCCTACCAAGACACAGAACATCCTGAAGAAGGGATAGAATCGGGCGAATGGTTGAGTAGCATTGGAAATATGCTTTTGGTGTCAGCACCACATAACAGCAGTTTGGGCAACAATAACTTCAAGGACAAGCTTGCTGACTATTCAAAATGCAATCTCATGATGCAGCAAAAGGAACTGGTGGATCAGTTCAAGGATGTCGAAAATCCGGTATGGGATAAGGCTTGCATTGAGGCACGAGGCAAACGGATTATTGATAAGGCAATGGAAATATGGAATCTAGATAAGATTATGCCACCTGTTGATAATGCTTTGTTTTAGATTAAGTCGTAATATTTGAAAGTAATCTACTCAATCCAATTTTTTAAAATTTGTTTTAATGATATGACAATTGTAGAAATTAATCCAGCTGAGGTCTTTGATATAAGCCAATACCCCACATGCAAGATATCTTGTCTACATGTGGTTATCAATGATTTTGCTGGATATGTTCAGAGTATGATAGTTCGGGCTATAGATGACAGTTGGATGTCAGGATTGGATGACTTCGATAAAATATCATACAAGGCATGTGCCGAAAAAACGGTCAAAGAATTAGTTGATAATATCTTTCTTAAAGCAACAGCATTAAATGTTGATGTCGGAGAATATGTTGTATCGATGTCTGCACAAGAGGCACTTCGCGATGCAAAGAAACATACCGTATTTCCACTTGCTGAATTCATCAAAGAACGATTGAAAGGCAATGGTGGCTTTGATTTCCATACAGAAAGTCAATCCGAACTTATTTGTTTTGGTGAAGCAAAATTTAGTCTTAAAGACACGCCTCGTGCAGAAGCCATGAATCAAATTGAAGAATTCATAAATGCTAAAAAAGATAATGCAGAGGCGATAGTCTTGAAACCTCTTGTTTCAGACAATGCACAGAAAAACTTTGTACAGAACAAGAAAGGATATACGGCTGCATTTTATTTTAATGCTAAGGATATTAAAACAATTATGAAGAATGCTTTGGAAAGTACACCAATGAAAACTATTTGTCAGTATCCAGAGTTTTATATAATAGCGATACAAGTATGTTAACCAGAGAATTATTGACAGGAGATGATTCTACCTCAATCGGCGAGATTTGTGCGAAACTTCACACAATGGGACCAATTGACGAAAATGACCTTGAAACACTAGCTTATATTAAGAGCTATAATCCAGAGTTGTTTGCAGAATATGAAAGTACTTTGATGTATGAAATGGGACTTTTCTATAAAACAGAAGAACCTAAAAATTTTGTGGAGTTGCTTTATAAAGTGCAAGCAGACAATATCAAGGATAAGAGCAAACACGACTTTACCCCAATACAGTCGGATGCGTACACAAAGATATACAACTACAACAATTATTCTTTCTCGGCTCCAACAAGTACCGGTAAGTCTTATCTATTCCAACAATTGATTTGTGAGACGAACGGGGATACTATTGTCGTTGTTCCTACCAGGGCTTTATTGGCTGAATACATATATTCCTTGAGTGGGTTGTTGCCTAAGAATGTCCTACTGTTGCCATTTATTGATATCGTTAATACAAAACATACAAGTAAAAGAGTTTTCGTAATAACACCGGAGCGAGGTTCGGAGTTATTCAAATATATAGATAAAACAGACGTGAGGTTATTTCTTTTTGACGAAGCTCAGTTGACGGAAGAAGGCATACGAGGTATGAAATTCGACTCGTTTGTCAGACGCGTAAACAAAAAGTACCCAGATATTAGAAAAGTCTTCGCACATCCTTTCATTTCAAATCCAGAAGTTCAATTTAAGAAACATGAAATGACGGATTCTTGTAAGTCTGCAGTATATCAACACAGGAATGTAGGAAAGATATGTCTGGAATATGGCAAGAGATGTTTCAAACCGTTTTCTCCCTATGATGACCGATTGGAAGAGAGAATGAGGTATAATGGTGATATTGTAGAGAACATAATCAAGAACAATGGAACTGTCTTATTCTATATTTCAAAAACGAGAATTTATAATGACGACTTCCTGACTTCCTATAAAAAATATATTGATATGTGTGATGACCTAGAATCACCTGAGGCTCTAGCATATATCAAAAGGCTAGAAGAATATCTAGGTTCAAGTTGTAAAAAGACACATATTGTATCACTGATGAGGAAAGGAGTTGTAATTCATCATGGATCCATTCCTTTAAAGGCAAGAATCATAATCGAACAATTTGTAAGAGCGCGTTTTGCTAGAATATGTTTTTCGACATCTACACTTATCCAAGGAATCAATATGCCTTTTGACTTGGTTTGGATTAATAACTTCCATTTTAATGGTTCTTTCAATAAAAGGGTTTTGGATTTGAAGAATCTAATAGGAAGGGCTGGACGCTCAACAACAGAGAAGAACTCTTTTGATGTTGGCTATGTTGTTATTGAATCTGCAAATAAAGAAACTTTCATTGGTAGAATGAAAGAGGATAGCAAAATATCGGATAGATCTTTATTGGAAGAAAGTAGTGTGGACTTTGATAGCGACTATCAAGATGAAATCGATGCAATCAAGAATGATTTGTTTAATACAGATTTGAATTTACCACAATCACAAGTTGATCGCTTGAACCAAGATTCAGTAGATGCAGGAATTAGATTTATTATAGATCATCTTATAGATGGAGAAAACCTTATTACAGGTCAACAATATTACAATCTATCCAATTCGGAACGAAAAAGGATTAAGGAGTCTTTTCAAAAAATATTTATGTCCCACTTGAGGCGAGATTACTTGATGAAAGGTGAAAAAAGCGTTTTGAGTACTGCTATCCCAATAATGCTTTGGCAGGTACAAGGCAAATCTTTTTCTGAGATAGTTTCATTGAGGTATAACTACTTGACTCGTAAAAAAAAGAGGGATCAATTGAAGAAAGAACTTGAAGAAGGAACTCTCACCCAGGAGGATTATAATGAAGTTATATTTGGAATGAAGGTGATTCGCTCACCAAAGCCACAACAATTACCGGATAAGAATCTTGACAAGAGTCCTTCTGACTTCGATTTGATTAACGTTGAGAGACTTAATTACGATCTTGTCATTTATGACACATACGATTATCTGGATAAAGTAATTGGACTCTCGTTGAAGGATGTATTTGTTGCAGCTTTCAAATTGTATTATGACAAGACTAAAGATGAGCGTGCTCTTCTGCTCAGTAAATACATAGAATTTGGAACTAAAGATTCTATTGAAATATGGTTGTTGAGATATGGATTCTCTTTTGAAGATATTGAATGGTTAAAACCTTGTGTAAAATCAATCAATGAGGAAGGTATAGTATTCAACGATAATATCAATGAGGTTATACAAGATATCGAAAAGTATCATACATTAGAAAGATTTATGTAGTCATCACTCTTGTATTATTTTAATATTTATGAATAAACTATTTCCTAATTAATACGCGTTGCCATCGGCAATCAGGCATGCCTTTTTCGTGTGCCTTGCTGAATAAAGAATGCTTTGGTTTTTCCAGTATGCAATGCGTATGCTGAGAAAATTTTCCATCTAAGGCATTATGGATGCCTTCAAATATGTTGTATAGCTTTATTTGGAAAAGAACTTTGAAAATAAAAATTAGAATATGCAAGACTATGGATTAGTGTCGATAATCACGCCTACTTGGGCGTGTGCGAGTTTTATATCTGAGACTATCAGGAGCGTGATGGCTCAGACTTACCAGAACTGAAAACTGCTGATTTTTTGTGAATAAATTGAAATCATTCGCCAAGGCCGCATGGGCTTTTTGCTCGTACCTATTCTGGCCATAGGTGAATCATCGATAAGGTTAAATTTAGTAATTTTTAATTAGGATATTATGGATTCAAATGATTTATATTACGAATTGCATAAGTCTGTTTATGGACGTGTGAATGTGATGACTCGTCAGACTGAGAATGGGCAGATGGTAGTGATCTATGATGACCACAGATGGTTGTTGAATGTGTTGTTTTATCTGTATAAACTTGGAGAGCATTATGATTTGATATACTTTGATGCGCATGACGATGCCGCTAAGTGTGAGAAAAAGACAATTCTGCTTGAAAAGATTGGCGTTGCTAATTTGAATGAAGCTACAGATAAACAGTTTGCTGCTTTTGTGGATTTTGACCAAAGGGAGGATGATGGAGGTTGGTTGACTACGGCTATGGAGCTGAATCTGATAGGTGATGCCGTAAACATTGGCAACAGACATAGTACTAATCTGAGTCAGATGCATGTCCAATATACAAGCGAGGATGGGGTTGTTCATAATGTTTTCGAGTTGTCGGAGAATCTTGAAAATGAATTGGGTAGCCGAGGGCAACTCGGAGATACATGCCGAGAAGTGGAATGCAGGAAACTGCGTGACTTCTTTGGCATAGAGCATTTCTTTAGTAGATATGGTGATATACATGTGTCTCGACCTTACGTGCTGGATTTCGATCTTGACTTCTTCACGATGTCTTTCAATGATGAGACAACGCATGGATGGACTCCAAAGATTTTTAAAAAGCATTTTCCTGACTATAGTGAACAGGATAGGATGTTGAGGAATCTGATAAGGGACGCCAAAGTGATTACGATTTGCAGAGAGCCCGATTACTGTGGTTCGTTGGGTGACTCAAATTGCATCTTGGAGATGTTTGACAGGTATTATTTTAATGGTTGCATCGGAACGGATAGTTCTCTTTAAAATAGAAAATTAGTATCACTTTGTTTGGAAAAGAACATTGAAAAATTGATAAAGTATTAAAACTTGATAATTAAAATATAATTAAAATGATTAACGTAGGAATTATCGGATGTGGCTTCGTGGGTGGAGCCCTGAAGGATTGGTTGGAGCACAACAATCCTGAGTGTAAACTTTTCATTAGCGACCCTGCAAAGGGGTATAACGACTCAATGGCGGATATTGACATTGCTTTCTTGCAGATTCATGTGCCTACCGAGGATGATGGTACACAGGACTTGACCCTCATGAAGGAGCTGATCAAGAACCTTCCTGACGTGCCTGTATTTGTTCGTACTACCATTCTCCCGGGAACAAGTGATATGCTTTCTCGTGAGACTGGTCATAAGGTGCATTATATGCCTGAGTTCCTCACAGAGCGTACGCATATCGAGGACTTCAAGAAGCAGACGATGGTATTCACCGGTGCGCATGAATTGTTGACCAAAATCTTTGTAGGCAAGAAGTTCTGCGTGATGTCCCCACTGGAGGCAGAACTGACGAAATACATGCATAATGTGTTTGGAGCATATAAAGTGACTTATTTCAATGCTTGCCGTGAATATTGCGAGCAGATGGGTGGTGACTGGCGCAAGGTGCATACCGGAATGTTGCTTTCAGGCTACATTAACGACACACATACTTATGTTCCTGGTCCTGATGGCAAGTTCGGCTATGGTGGCAAGTGCTTCCCTAAGGATGTGAATGCTTTCGCAAAGATGACCGCAGGCACTCCTCTCGGTACTCTTCTTGAACACCTGCATGAACTGAATGTTCATTTCCGCGGATTTGAAGAGCATATATAATCACTTAATACATAAAATTGTATATGCTATCAGTAATAGTACCAATCTATCAAGAGGAAAAATACATTTCCAAATGTATAGATAGTATGCTCAGTCAGGATTATCCCAAGGACGACTTGGAGATAATCCTGGTTGATGGCATGAGTAAGGATAGAACCCGTGAAATAGTTGCGACCTATACGGCAAAGTATCCGTTCATTCGTATGATTGACAATCCCGAGCGAATAGCTCCATGTGCTATGAATCGTGGAATCAAGGAGGCAAAAGGGGATGTTATTATGCGATTGGATGCACATGCTACATACGAAAAGAACTATTTTTCATCTTTGGCCTACGGACTAAATAAATATAATGCTGACAATATCGGTTCGGTTTGCCGTACTGACGTGTTAAACAAAACTCCTAAAACACTTGCTATAAAGGAAGTGTTGAGTAACAGATTTGGTGTTGGTAATTCTACTTTTAGAACTGGTATTGATGGTGTTCAGGAAGTTGAGACTGTCCCGTTTGGATGTTGGAAAAGAGAAGTGTTTGAAAAGTATGGCTATTATGACACTCGTTTAGTGAGAAATCAAGATATTGAATTGAACAAACGTATAATTAGAGGTGGAGGTAAGATTGTAATTATCCCTGACACTTTCTGCACTTATCTAGCCCGAGAGAACTATAAAGCATTGGCAAAGAACAACTTTAGCAATGGTAAATGGAATATCCTTACTGTATATTTCACTAAGGAAATACGTTCTTTGTCTGTTCGTCACTTCGTGCCTCTTATTTTCGTGCTTTCGTTGATTATACCTACCTTAGTAGGTTTGTTTTGGTGGCCTGCTTTGTTCATAAGCCTATTGTCTCTGTTTTCTTATTTGCTGGTCTTAGGGACTATTAGTGCCAAGTTAGCAATAAAGAAAGGCTTAAACTTTTTCTATCTGCTGGCTAGTTTCATTGTACTTCATGTTTCTTATGGCTGGGGGTCGTTTGTAGGCATACTAAGCATATTGTTTCATCGTCCTTTTGTTGCTAAGAATAATTAATAAAATAAAGTCGATTCACTTTATTGATAATAGTGAATGCGGATGGTATAATGTGGGTGGTTGATTAATCATCCTAAGTATTTATTATAGGCATTAAAGAAAAATACGATATGATACTGAAATTTATTTTTGACCGAGTGGTGGCTCTGATTGGACTGTTGTTCTTGTGGCCAGTGTTGCTTTTGGTGGCTATTCTGGTGAAGGTGAAGATGCCTGGAGGTCCTGCGTTCTTCGTGCAGAAACGTGTGGGAAAAGGCGGTAAGCTGTTTAACTGCCATAAGTTCCGTACGATGACGGTGAATCATAACGGCTCAACGGTGTCGGTGGCTGGCGATTCTCGTATCACACCTTTTGGTGCTGTCTTGCGCCACTATAAGCTTGATGAACTGCCGGGACTGTGGGATGTGCTGATTGGCAACATGTCGTTCGTGGGTCCTCGTCCTGACGTGCCGGGGTATGCCGATAAGCTGACGGGTGATGACAGGGATGTGCTGAAGCTTCGTCCGGGGATTACTGGTCCCGCAACGCTGAAGTACCGCCTTGAGGATGAGATGATTTCCGATTACGTGGCGAAGCGTCAGGCGGAAGGCGACAAGCGTCCGATGCAGGAAATCGCTACTGAATATAACGACAAGGTCATCTATCCCGATAAGGTGCGCATCAACTGCTACTACTATCGCAACTACAGTTTCTGGAAGGACATCGAGATGATTTTTGCTACTGTTTTAGGCAGAAAAATAAAGTATAATGGTGAAATGATTTAATACAATGATAACAATGGAAGAACGTAAAACAATTTATCTTTGTCTCGCTCACATGAGCGAGGACGGAATGGAACAGAAATATGTTAAGGAGGCGTTTGACACGAACTGGGTGGTGCCGATGGGTCCGAATGTGAATGCGTTTGAACAGGACTTGGCGAACTTTGCCAATGGCAATGCTGACGGAAGTAAGCTCGACCGAAGGGTGGTGTGCCTTTCGGCCGGTACGGCTGCCGTACATCTGGCTCTGCTGGCGTGTGGCGTAGGCCCTGGCGATGAGGTGCTTGTGCAGAGCTTCACGTTCTGTGCTTCCTCCCATCCTATCACCTATCTTGGCGCAAAGCCTGTGTTCGTGGGCTCTGAGAAGGAGACATGGAACATGGATCCCGAGCTATTAGAGAAGGCCATCATTGACCGCAAAGAGAAGACAGGAAAGTATCCGAAGGTAATTATCCCTGTAGCTCTCTATGGTATGCCTTACGATTGCGAGAAGATTATGGCCATTGCCGACAAGTACGGAATTCCTGTTGTTGAGGATGCTGCCGAGGGTATGGGTTCACGATTCAATGGTCAGGTACTTGGTACTTTCGGTAAGTATGGTGTCCTCTCGTTCAATGGCAACAAGATGATCACCACTTCGGGTGGTGGTGCGCTCATCTGCCGCAATGCCGAGGATGCTAACACCATCATGTGGTACGCTACTCAGGCACGTGACGCTTATCCTTACTATCAGCATACAGCCATCGGCTACAACTATCGTATGAGTAACGTATGTGCAGGAATTGGTCGTGGTCAGATGACTGTTCTTGATGCTCATATTGCTCACCATAAGCACGTACAGGCTCTGTATGAAGAGCTGCTGAAGGACGTGAAGGGCGTACATATGCATTGTCAGCCGGCAGATTCTCGTTATGACGCAAACTTCTGGCTTTGTGCTGCAACGATCGACCCTGAGGTGCGCATCCAAGGTCAGGAGAATGCCTACAAGGAGGTGATCAAGACTGCTGTGGGTGGTGCTGCCGGTGTCATTCATGCAGTTGATTGTGCAACTACCGATTGTCAGCCAAATGAAAACGTTGAAGCACTTCGTGTCTTCATGTTGGGCAAGAAGGTTGAGTGCCGTCCTTTATGGAAGCCAATGCACAAGCAGCCTGTATATGCAGAGAACGATGTCTATACCAATGGTGTGGAGGAGGATCTCTTCAAGGTCGGCTTCTGCCTGCCTGCCGGTCCGTATGTGACGGACGATGATGTCCGCTACATCGTGGATTGCATCAAAGAATCGATTGTCAAGTAATTCACAGATGACTAAGAAAAAACACGGATGAGGTGTTATAGTGATGACAATTCAGCTCGTCTGTCGGTTATATGACGGATGGCTATCATTCTCTTCGTCCTGGAATTTTATCTATAAGTTGCTCGTATACAAGTGAGTATGCATCATATGGATTGTACTGTATCTCTGATCGGAGCAGTGGAGTGACGTCTTCTAAAAACTCTTCATCTTGCATTTTTAGGTTCATATTTTGCACAAATTCTTTGTAAGATGGAGCTTTGTCAGAAACGAATTCAATATACTGCAGATAGCAGTTCAATACTTGCTTCACATTTAATTTCGAAGTTTTCAAGACCATGTATAGGTCGAATAAGTCGCGCCCTTTCTTTCTCTGGTATAGAGCACGGACCTTAGTGCCTACTAGTTCCTCAAGTCGATAAGTAGTCAACATGGCTTCACCCGAAAACCATCTGTTCTTCATGGAAAATGGCACTTCTTGTAGACCCAAAACGTTGAAATGTTCAAAGCAGTTAATCTCTACCTTCAATCGAATTTGCTGAACCGGGGGAATCTCTGATTCTACACGAAATATCAACTTATTGCTATGCTTCTTTTGTTGAGTTGTTCGGTTTGGCAACCATTCTAAAACTTCGCCAAGACGAAACAAGATAGGCTTAATCGGGCCCGGATGAATTTGCACAAGGTCGATATCCTCACTATATCTCGGTTGAGGACTAAGAAAGAGCTTATGTAATGCTGTCCCGCCTCGGAATGCAAGATTGTTTCTAAGAAAATGGTCGCTAAAAATGCTTATCAATGCGCGGCAGATAATCAAGTCCTGCTCCACCATCTGCGGAGTAGACCAAGGTACTTCTTCATGCCACTCATTTATATATAATTCAGGAATCATATTTCGTCAATTTCAAGTTTATAGTTTTTAATCACCTTCCAACGTTGATCTATAGGCATATCATCCGTTTGCTGAGCAGTCTGCTTCAATGGTACTTTCCTAATAGTTTTGCTTGTATGCTTCATCAGAATATAGATTGCATTAGCCTGTTCATGCTCTTCTATCAAGTCAAGAATGAAGCCTAACCGCTGTATAGTTGCTACACTGAAATAAGAAAGAAGAGGCAACTTGCTTTCATTCCACTCTGTTTGTTCGCAAAGTTCGACAAGCAATTCCGCCGCACGGCTTAAACCACCCACTTTCTTGCTGTTCGCCACTACATCCAAAGCCGTCAGTTCCGCGTCTGCTACTGTCATATATCCCGACTGAGTTTTTACTTTGTGAGTAAACTCTAACGGCAAGTTTTGCTTAAGCGTGAACTCCAATTTTGTTCCATTCTTCAGTCCGGAACGTATCGGTCCACCATTTACCGTTGTCTGAAATACCATTGCCATTTGATGAGAAGCTCCATTGAGGGTTGCTGCAGAGAGGTGAGACACATAATAGTCTCGACCGAGAAACGTCATCAGTTTATCTATGTAAAAAGAAGGAGGCACAACTCCCTTAAGTTTGTATTCAGTGGCAATAGTTACGTAGAAATTTTGCCAAGGTGACATAATCATTCCTTTAGCTTCTAGCCTTTGCAGACTCCTGTTTACACTAATCTCTTTAATAGGAAGACCCAAATCTAACACATCTTGCTTCGTAAACATATACCTCCCACGAACCATCTGGTCTTCTACCCAATGTTGTATGTCTAATTTGTCAATACTCATATTATTATTTTGTATTTCAAAAGCATAAAGTCACCGTAATTGTTACTTTTTGCTTCTCGTCTGCAAAGATACGCATTTTCTTCCAATCCTCAAAGCATTTCCTAAATAATCTTATATTAGTACATCTTTATAGTTCGGTATCCCATTGTGAATAAGGTTTTATAGTCCGCAATTAACTATTAACTATCAGAAGAAATTTAGTTGATATTTCCTATCTCTATTCTCATAATTTCTTTGACCCGGATGGAAAAATAAGCTTGTTTATACAAGCTTATTTTTTATTGCTGTCCGGTAAAACTTGAAAAGGCATAAAATACCAGTCCGAAGCCCTTAAAAATGAAGTGCACCCCAAAAGTTAGACACAAAACTTTTGGGGTGCACTTCATCTTGCAGATTAGGACTTTTTCTCTTCTGAATACGACTGTGTAACTGATGAGCACCAAAGAAAATTTGAAATAAGCGAATAACCTGACGGATTGAACGGATATTTATTTTCTCCTTATACTTCCTTTGTGGCTTCATCGCCATGAGGGGCTTGTTTAGTTATGAGTATTTCCCAATGAATTATACAAGTATTCTGTGTTTGAAATGCATAAAATTGAAGGTTTTTAGGCACTTAAAATGCATAAAATTGAAAATTTGTGATATCTAAACTGCATAAAATTGAGAGTTTGGTAGTGCTTAAACTGCTTTATTTTCGTGTGGCGGACCGGTTTAATATCATCAACAAGCCGAATGAGCGGTCGTCGCATTCGTCAATTGTGCTTCGAGGTGGCGGAATTATATTTCTTTTCGCAGTTTCTCTTGGCTTTATCTACCTTTGTCCGTTGATGGCATTGTCATGCGGATTGTCTCTTGTGGCTTGGCATTGGATTTACCTTATTACGGTATTGCTCTTGCTTTCTATCTGTTGTATCATCTTTATGAAAAAGTATTACACCCTTCACGAGGCTTATAGTTAAGAGCTAAGAGTGTGGAGCGGAAGCGCATCAATTTCGACCTTAGTACGGAGACTACTTCGCCTGAGGTCATTCTCGGGCAAGTGAAGTAACGATTATTCAACGATGACGAAAAGATTGTCCCGGCAATAGCAACAGCCTCTTCTCTATTAATTCTTTCAATATTATTGGAATGTCGAAGAAAAATTGTAACTTTGCATTGTAATAATCAGATAAAGCGACCTATAAAGCAATCTGATAAAGCAATCCGCCCGTCAAAAGAAGTAAACCGTTTTGCAAAGCGGATTAACCACAATGATAAGCATTTATGAATAATCAAAAACAATATACTCACGTCTGTATCGCCTTGAATGTATACTCGTTACTGCAATATTTATTGCTTAATGATGAGGAGATTATCGCCGAAAAAACAAGATATTTCATTGGTTCCGGCGTGCCGAAATCTATTGCCGACAGACTGAATAATGCGGTCTATTTCGATGTTTCGCCCAAGAAAGGTGTGGCAATGATAAAACGTAGATTGCAGAAACTCCGCCTCGCTCTGTTCGCAAATCGCTTATATCCGGAAATCAAAAATGCGGAGATTTTTGCGCAAGACCATCAGTATATTCCCGCTTGCTTGATTGGAAAAAAGAGTTATTACCTGCTATCGGATAGTAACAATTTCTTTGAAAATCAAATGAATCCCGGCAAACCGGAGTGGGAAAGAATACAAAGATTACAACACTCCTTGAAGGGAAAAATAGAGAGTTTCATTTATGGTCCACTATCGATTTTTCAATTCGGTACCAGCCGTCAATGCAAAAAAATCTTCGTCACAAAAGAGCAGAAATCGCCTGTTTTCAATACTATTCCTCATGAAGTGCAGTCGCTAAAAGAGATGTGGAATGCCTCGTCTGAAAGCAAGAGAGAGATAATATGCACCTGTTTCGGGCTCGAAAAGCAAGATGTCGATGCCTTTTCCGATGTGCAAGTGCTAATTCTTACACAATGTTTTGTAACCGATACAGCCCTTACGGAAAAGGAGAATTACGAGCTCTTTAAAAAGATTATCGACGATTATAAGGGTAGCAAAGTGATGATAAAAGTACACCCGCGCGAAAAATTCGATTTTCGTAGTGCATTCCCGGAGTGCGTCGTTTTCGACAAACCCATACCTATGGAGTTAATCTCGCTAATGGGCGCAAACATCTCTACAGCAGTCACTTTCTTCTCTTCCTCAATAAATTGCCTCGACGATAACGTGAAAAAAGTCCGCCTTGGCACCGCAATACACCCAAAATTATTGAACTTCTTCGGCAAATTATAATTATGAACGTACTCTTTCTCTCTGATTTCGAAATAACGCCTATCTCCGGTGGTGTGGAAAAAATTGTCCATGTGCTTACAACAAATTTCCGCTCCGATGGAATGCGTTGCTTATTGGCTTATTTTCAGGAAAATAAAGTAGGAAGTCGTACGGAATTTGACGATTATCTCTTTTTGGAAGATGGCGCAAAATTTTCGTTAATAGAAGATTTTATAGTGCGAAATAGGGTGGATGTGATTATCACTGCCATGTCGCAGAAACGACATTATATGGTCTATATGCCTCAGCTATACGTCATTACACGTCCTTTGGGTGTTAAGGTGATTTACGGCTATTACGTTATGCCGGGTGCAGATGCCCGCGGGGTGATGGACTGTAGTCTTGCATTTCACCGAATAAAAAACGGAGAAGATAAAAAAGCCGTTTTATCACAATTGTTCATAACATGGTGTAATAGATTGGGATTGAACCCGTTGCTTAATAAACTCTTGAAAAAGAAACTCTCTATCGCCCGTTTTGCCGATATGGTAGTTGTTCTTTCCGATGCTTATATTGCTAAGTATAAAAGTCTAATTTCTAATGTTATAGACGTGCCGTTTGTAGCTATCCCGAATCCGTTGATGGTGGATAATAATGCAGATAATTCGTCACTCGAAAATAAAGAACATCTTGTTATCAATGTCAGTCGTTTTGATGTTGTGCATAAGAGGCAGAACGATTTGATAGATATATGGAAGATAGTTGAGAAGAATAAAGCGTTGAGTGATTGGCGTTTAATTCTGGTAGGATATGGTCATGACGAGAAATATCTTCATGATTATGCAATAAAAAAAGGCGTTAAAAGAGTCGAATTCCTTAAAGCACAAGATAATACTCTTCTTTCAAAAAAAGCATCTATTTATGCCTCTACTTCCGCTTTTGAAGGTCTGCCAATGGTGATTGTCGAGGCGATGCAATGTGGCGTAGTGCCCGTTTCTGTCGATAGCTTCGACGCTGTGTATGATATCATTGACGATGACAAAAACGGCTCCATAGTGCGCTTTGGCAATAAGAAAGAGTTTGCAGAGAAACTCTCCGCTTTGATGTCGGACGATGATCGTCGGAAGAAAATGGCTCTTGCTTCAATAGAAAAATCGAAGAATTTCGACTTGGATACTGTTGTCGCTAAATGGAAAAACACTATTAGTAAAATTTGTAACGATAATTAACAGGCTCGTCAAAGCCGGTCTTTGAAGTGAGTATGAACAATTAAGCCCGCCCCGGCAACTCCGTTCCGGCGAACCATCAAAAGCTAGCCCGCTCAATCAGGATAGCCCAAGATTCCGCCCCGGCAACTCCGCTCCGGCGAACCATCAAAAGCCAGTCCGCCAATCAGGATAGCCCAAAAGCCCGCCCCCGGCAACTCCGCTCCGGCAACTCCGCCTCCGGCGAACCATCAAAAGCCAGTCCGCCAATCAGGTTAGCCCAAGAGCCCGCCCTCGGCAACTCCGCTCCGGCAAAAAAAATGAATTTGAACAAAATAAGATATATAATAAAAATATGAACGTAAAGAGATGCGCTGTCATAGGTTCGATGGGGTATATCGGTAAGCATATGGTATATTACTTGCAGAACATGGGCATCACTCCAATGTGTTACGATGTTGTTGATTGCAGTGATGATAATTACTTAAAGGTAAATTTGTCTGACCCGCGCGATGTACAAAAAATCAATTTGGATGTAGATTATCTTTTTGTTTTTGCCGGTCTCACCGGTACTTTCAACGGCTTCGAACGCGGAGAAGATTTCTTTACAGTTAACGAACTGGGATTGTGGCAATTGCTCGAAGCTATTCGCAATTCTAAATTCCATCCTACAATAGTATTCCCTTCCACACGCTTAGTGTATAAAGGTCAAGATAAAGCTTTGCAAGAAGATGATACTAAAGAGACTAAAACCGTTTATGCCGTGAATAAAATGGCTTGTGAGGGTCTGCTAAATGCATATCACGTCAATTTTGACATCCCTTACTTGGTTTTTAGAATTTGCATCCCTTATGGAAATCTGCTTTCTGACGACTATTCTTTCGGTACCGTAGGCTTTTTTATCCACCAAGCAAAGTCGAAAAATCCTATCACACTATACGGTGGTGGCAATATAAAGCGCACTTTTACTCATATCCTTGATATATGTTATCAAATTGTGGAAACTTCTTTTCATTACTCTTCTGTCAATGAGGATGATAAATTTAGAAATAAACAATATCAACATATAGATGATGTTCCGGAAAACTGCTCTGTTGCCGAAACTTTTAATGTGGGCGGAGAAACCCTTTCTCTCCACGATGCTGCCGTTATTATTGCAAATCATTTCGGTAGCAAGGTGATGGCAGTCGATTGGCCGGAAAAAGACTTGCGCCTCGAGTCCGGTCATACCTATTTCGATGATGCTAAAATAAAAACCATTATCGGTGACTATAAATACAAGGCGCTGAGGGACTTTACTAATGAATTATGACTATGAGAAACACAGAAGATATTCAATTCGACTTTTTGGTGTCGTCAATGCATAAAGGTTTGTTTATGTCTACTCCCGAAATCCTTGAGTGGATGCGTAAACAAAATGATGAGGTAGTTAGCAATATTACCACTATGCCTATCAGCAAACTCTCTATGTGGCATTGTGATAACCATGCTTTGCACCATGACTCCGGAAAATTTTTTAGTATTAACGGAATCAGAATCAATACCAATTATCGAAATGTTGCCGAGTGGGATCAACCTATTATCAATCAACCCGAAATAGGTATCCTCGGTTTCATTGTAAAAAAATTTAACGGTGTATTCCATTTTCTGATGCAGGCTAAAATCGAGCCGGGTAATATCAATATCGTGCAATTATCCCCGACTCTGCAAGCTACAAGAAGCAACTTTACTTGTGTGCATAAAGGTAAACGTCCTCTTTATCTCGATTATTTTATTGGAGAAAAGAATGTAGAAATACTGGTAGACCAACTGCAATCCGAGCAGGGCGCCCGTTTTTTACATAAGCGTAACCGCAATATTATTGTCGAAATTGCTGAAAATGAGAATATTGATGTTTATGACAATTTTATTTGGGTTTCGCTCGGTCAGATTAAGGAACTATTGCGATATCCGAATGTGGTGAATATGGACGCTCGTACCGTAATATCTTGCATTAGATACGGCGATTATAACGAGAAAACTCTACGCCTTTTGTCGCTCGTGTCTGACAATTCCATAAAATTATCCGACTCTTTCCTCTATTCTGTGTTGAACGAAAGTAATCATTTGCATGATTTACAATATATTATACGCTGGATTACTGCTCTTAAATTCAAGTACGAACTGGATGTTAATATCATAAATCTTGCAGATGTAAGAAATTGGATTTATGATGGCAACGAAATCAGGCATAAGGATGATAAGTATTTTAAAGTAATAGGAGTTAACGTGGAGATTGGCAATCGTGAGGTGGTAAGTTGGTGTCAGCCAATGATTAAACCTGCGCAAGAGGGTATTATGGGCTTCTTAGTCAAAAAGATAAACGGCATTTATCACTTTCTTGTACAAGCCAAACTCGAAGCCGGAAACTTTGATGTTATCGAGTTGGCTCCTACCGTTCAGTGCCTTACAGGTAATTATCGAAATGGCTTTAACGAATACGAAATTCCTTATATTGAGGAGTTTATGAATGTAAAACCGGAGAATGTATGGTACTCTTGTTATCAAAGTGAGGAGGGTGGAAGATTTTTTAAAGAGCAAAACCTTAATATCATTGTCGAAGTAGGCGATGAGTTCCCGATTGAGGTGGAGGAAAATTATTGTTGGATGACCCTCAATCAAATTCTCTCTTTCGTTACATATAATAATTATTTAAATATTGCTGCACGAAGCTTGTTGTCGGCAATCAGCTTTTATTGATTATGATTCGTATTGGTATAATATCTCCCTCTGAAATCGCTTTTCGCCGTTTTATGCCGGCGTTAAGTTTGCTCTCCGACAACTTTAAGTTTGTTGGTATTGCCTATGCTACTCCACAAGAATGGTTTGATAATCCTGCTGAAGTGGCAGATGATGTTATTGATAATCAGCAAACCGTTGAGCGCAATAAGGCTCAGCAATTTATTGATAATTACGGTGGTAAATTATATCATGGGTATGAATCTTTGATAAAATCCGATGATGTCGATGCCGTGTATATCCCTCTGCCACCGGCTTTGCACTATAAATGGGCGGAAAAAGCATTGACTTGCCGTAAGCATGTTTTTGTCGAAAAACCGTCTACTATAAGTTTGCAAGATTCCAAGGCTTTGGTAAATAAGGCTTTGTCCTCCTCTTTGGCTCTGCACGAGAATTATATGTTCGTCTTTCATAATCAGATTGACGAGTTGAAAAAGGTGATAGATTCCGGCGAAATTGGTGATGTTCGTCTCTATCGTATGATGTTCGGTTTTCCGCGTCGTCAACAGTCCGACTTCAGATATAACAAAAAACTTGGCGGAGGCACTTTGTTTGACAACGCCGGTTATACTGTTAAAAGTGCTTCGTTCTTGTTAGGTGATACAGCTCGTATTGTGAGTTCTAATCTCGGTTATGTCTCTGATTTCGACGTGGATGTATTTGGCTCTGCTACTATGAAAAATGCTGACGGTATTGTTGCCCAATTGGCTTTCGGTATGGATTGTGATTACCGTTGCGAATTGGAAGTGTGGGGTAGTAAGGGTACTATCATAGCTGACCGATTTTTTACTGCACCTACCGGATTTACCCCTAAGTATACTATAAAGAAAAATCAAGATATAGAACAGCGTAACTTGCCTGCTGATGATACTTTCCGTAAATCTTTACTCTATTTCAAAGCTTGTATCGAAAACGAAAATACACGGAAAGAGAGCTATATCTCCATAGTTCGTCAAGCTGAATTGATAGAACAAATAATAACTTTAAATAATAACAATAATTAACTGAAGCAAATAACTGATGCTCTTTTATTGAGCCCCTCAAAATAATATGTGAGAGTTTGATGGAATATTTGTTCTAAATAAGAGTAATCATCATTGGCTTAAATAAAATTATTTTGTGTCAGCAGTTACTTCAAAAAAATTCAATAGCGCAAAAGTAACCGGTGTAATAAGCATTTTTAGTAAAATAAACGCTATTTATCAAAATATGAAAATAGGAATTATCATTCAAGCCAGAATGGGTTCTACCCGCCTCCCCGGAAAAGTTTTACTCCCTTTTTATGGAGAGAAAACTTTGTTGGAAGTGCTTCTGGATAAATTACATACAGCATTCAGTGGAAAAATTATCGTGGCTACTTCGATAAAAGAAAATAACGACGAGTTAGAACGCTTTTTGAAAAATAAAGGAGAGATAGTTTTTCGCGGTTCTGAGAACGATGTTTTGAACCGTTTTATTGAGGCAGCCAAAGCAAATGGCGTTGATGCTGTAGTGCGTATTTGCTCTGATAACCCTTTTATGGATGTGAATGGAGTGATGCAATTAGTAGAAAAAGGTTTGTCGTGTGATGCCGATTATGTTGGCTTCCGCATTAATAATAAGCCTTCTATTCTCACCCATTTCGGCTTTTGGGGAGAGTTCGTTACGTTGGATGCTTTGATGCGAGTAGCAGCCTCTACCCCGATAGATACACCTGCTCACGAGCATGTCACTTTTCATATCTATAATCACCCGGAAGAATATCATTGCGAGTGGATTAAAACTCCTGATTTTCTGCAAAATAGAGATGATATCCGATTGACGATAGATACTTCGGAAGATATGAATAACGCCCGAAGCGTATATGCCGACTTGATGAAAGCTAACCCCGATTTTTCACTCAGAGATGTTGTCGATTACCTCGATGCACACGAATCTTTAAAGCTGTCTATGCTGAAAAATATTTCTCAAAATAAAAAATAACTCTTAATTCTTTTTGATATGATTACAAAAGGAGAAACATATATAATTGGAGAGATTGGTCAAAATCATAATGGCTCTGTGGATATTGCTAAGCTTATTGTGGAACTTATCTCTCGCCCTGTGAAAGAGGAGACTTTTAATATCGACCTTAAACCGATGAACGCTGTTAAGATGACAAGGCGTGACCTTAATGAGGAACTTACTGTTACTCAGATGAATCGCCCTTATGTGAATAAAAATTCATTCGGCGCTACTTATGGCGAACACCGTGCTTTCCTTGAATTGGATGATCAAGCACATTTCGAAGTCTATAAATTTGCCAAAGAAAAAGGACTAGATTTTGTAGAGACTCTTTGTGCTAAAGGTTGCCTCTCTTTGCTTAAATTATTCCTTCCTGATTATCTTAAAGTTGCAAGTAGAGACCTTACTAATTTACCTCTGCTCGCTGCTATGGCGGAAACTAAAATTCCGATGATTCTTTCTACCGGAATGGCAGGAAAAAAAGAACTTGATGATGCCCTTGAGGTTATAACTCGTTATCATAGCAATATATCTATTCTCCATTGCGTTTCTCAATATCCTACGCATCCCGATAATCTGAACCTTAAAACTATTACATATTTAAAAAAGAATTACGGACAATATCATATCGGTTTCTCCGACCATACAATCGGTATTTCAGCTCCTGTTGTGGCAGTAGGTATGGGTGCTGAAATTATTGAGAAACACATTACTATCGACCGACATATGAAGGGTACCGACCAACAAGGTTCTCTCGGTCCTGATGGCGTGAATCGTATGGTGCGCGATATTCGTATGGCGGAGCGTTGGCTTGGCGTGGAAGACATATATATCGATAAAAGCGTAGCCCCTTCTAAGGTGAAGTTGGAACGTTCTATCGCTTCGCTTGTGGATATTCATGAGGGTGAGGTGATTACGGAAGATAAAATACATATGCTCAGTCCCGGCGACGGTTTTAAATGGGCTCAAAAAGATGCTGTGGTAGGCCATAAAGCTCTTGCCTTTATTCCTGCAAATGAAATTATTTACCCTAACTTAATTGACTGATGGAAAATAAATTGCCTAAATTATTCCTAACTGATATCGATGGGGTGTGGACCGACGGAGGTATGTATTACGACGGTACCGATGTGGAGTTGAAGAAATTCAATACTTATGATAGTGCCGGTGTGCTTTTTGCTCATAAGATGGGTATCCCTGTAGGTATTATTACCGGAGAAAATACCAATATAGTAAAGCGTAGAGCCGATAAATTGAAAGTGGATTACTGCTTTCTTGGATGTAAAAATAAATTGGAAACAGCCGAAAATTTATGTAATCAATTGGGAATTACCCTCAATGATGTGGCTTATATTGGTGATGATATCAATGATGTTAAACTATTGAAAAAGGTTCGTTGGGCTGGAGTTCCTGTGTCAGCTCCGGAATATATACGGCAATTGGCTACGGTGCAGCTCACAAAGAGAGGCGGTGAAGGCGTTTTTCGCGAGTTCGTGGAGTCTATCCTTGGCTCCGAAATCCTCTCTTCTATCATCGAAAATATATAATGTATATTTTACAATCATCTTCACATTTTACAATCATCTTCGAAACGCTTAATCGATAACATCGCCAATCGCTTGTATTGCGAAATGTATATTTAACCACTATCTTCGCAACGCTAATTAGCCTTGTTAATATACATTATGGCATGAACGTCACACTCCTCCATAGCTTTTAACACATTATTATATTAAGTCTTATGACGAGGATGAACGACGTGCATTCTTGAAATCCGAATATATACATTATTATATATATAAGAAAAAATCGGCGAGAGTCTGATATACTTAATCACATAAACCTATTCCCCTTTGGCCGAATTCGACACGACCCCACCTGCCCCTTTTGACCTCTATTTCGCAGAACATTAATCCGAAACGCGAAAAATTATTCCACACCGAATACATAATCCTAGCAACGCTTCTCTTAGTTTCCCTATTTCGCCGAAAAATTATTCCTCATTCCACAAAATCATCATGACCCCATCTGCCCCTTTTGACTTCCCATTTCGCAGAAAATTAATCCGAAAAAACGAAAAATTATACCACGCCGAATACATAATCCCAGCAACGCTTCTCTTAGTTTCCCTATTTCGCCGAAAAATTATTCTTCATCCCCCCAAAATCAAAACGACCCCATCTGCCCCTTTTGACTTCCCATTTCGCAGAACATTAATCCGAAAAAACGAAAAATTATACCACGCCGAATACATAATCCCAGCAACGCTTCTCTTAGTTTCCCTATTTCGCCGAAAAATTATTCTTCATCCCCCCAAAATCAAAACGACCCCATCTGCCCCTTTTGACTTCCCATTTCGCAGAACATTAATCCGAAAAAACGAAAAATTATACCACGCCGAATACATAATCCCAGCAACGCTTCTCTTAGTTTCCCTATTTCGCCGAAAAATTATTCTTCATCCCCCGAAATCAAAACGACCCCATCTACCCCTTTTGACCTCCATTTTGCAGAGAAAAAATCCGAAAACGCGAAAATTTTGCCGAAAACTCTCTTTAAAATGTAACCCATTTTGGATGAAAATGGTCTAAAAAGATGTTGTAGAATATGTTTTTTGTGGTAATGAGGCGATCTATTCTTTTTGTATATTTCATTAAATCAGCGCAATAAAAAATATTTTTAAAAAAAGATTGGAAATAATTTGCAGGTATAAAAAATAGCAGTACCTTTGCATCC
>SAMEA3663257__coassemble_409_pt1 | contig 83385 bp, 64 predicted proteins | sample SAMEA3663257__metabat2_low_PE_016 | metagenome-assembled genome bin SAMEA3663257 (sample SAMEA3663257) | pig gut metagenome | biome: pig gut; feature: pig-associated habitat; material: faeces | place: China | collected 2013 | reverse complement strand
AGAAATGTCAACCCTAATTTTTACCGCTTAAAAAATTTTTACCGGACAGCAATAAATTACTATATCTTTACGAGAGTAAAGATAAAACGATTTTATTGCAGTCCGGAAAATTATTTACTTTACTCGGAGTAATGTTATTTCTCAAATACAAAGATAAAAAAGGGCTGATACTTCATAAGAAATATCAGCCCTAATATTGTGCATAAAAATTATTTACAAAAAAGAAAACGCAAATTAGAACTTATATGATAATGTCAACACTGCATTATGTCTAATTGTTTTTAATTTAGCAAATGAAGTATTAATGACATCAGTACCGAAATATCCATTAGACATTAATACTGCCCCATCTTGGAATAAATTAAACAACTGATCCGTTTCACTATAAGCATAAGTTAAATCTATTCCAAAACCATTATAACGATAGCCAAGGCCTACACTACCATACAGAGACTTAACATCTACAAAAGATTCGGCATCAGTGCGAATAGTATTATTCATTAAATTTCTTGGTGTATTGGACTTTAAATCCGGAGTTTGATATGCAAATCCTGCTCTAATAGCGAATTTCGACATAATACGATATTCTGCTCCTATTTTAAAGAGGTGATTTTTCAACCCAAATTGCTTTATCTCACTATTTTCGTATGTAAAAGCAGGATCCGCAAACAAAATGTTTCCACTATTCTCATCTTTCAATTTTGCAGTTCTACTATCAGAATAAACATAATCAAAATTAATCAATCCGGATTTTCCAAGAATAAGAGCAACAGAAGCTTGTAACTTCAAAGGCATATTTAATTTGTATGTGCTATACCCCTGAGGAGTAGAATAAGAAACATCTCCTAATAAAGAAGTTCCGCTGGCACTAATACTACCTTTCATATTGTCTTTCATACTATACCAAATAGGCGATTGAAAAGAAAAACCTAATCTTAAAAAAGATACAGGACGGGCAATTATACCGAGACGAATATCATAACCTACACCACTAGTTGTAAACACATTATGTAAAATCATATTAGCTCCATTAGTATAGATTTCACCATTATCAGATATTAATTTATAAGATAAATTTTGGATACCCATACCCACGCCTAAATACAAATAATGTCCTATATTTGCAGCATAAGAAATATTATATTCTTCTATTCTACCTTTTTCCTCTGCATAATATGCAGATTGAGATACATTATAATCATAAGGGAGATAATTAGCAGAATCGGCACCGTTTGGATCAATAACATACCCTTCATAACCCAGTACGGATAAGAAAGGAACGTATTCATTATCACTTGAAATTGCCGATGGATAAAAACCTTGAGTAAAATCAGCCATATATCCTGCCAGAGAAGTATTTCGGGCATTTCCGCCAATATTCACCTTTCTATGAAAATCTTTTAATCTATTATATGAAAAACTAAAATTACTAGATACATATCCTTTATCCTTTCCGGAAGGGATAGATAACACAAAACTGAATTGATTGAAATTAAAGAAGAATTTATTATCAGTTTTACTAATATCTGAAGAATAAGATTTTGTTACTGAAGGAGTAGCATTCAATGTGAAAGACAATTCTGAAGAGCGATAAATGCCCAAGCCTGCAGGGTTGTCATAAATAGCAGTAGGGTCTCCACCTAACGCACCCATACTACCTGCCATAGACATATAGCGCGCTGTACCTAAAATATCTCTATCGGTATATTTCATTACATCTAACACACTCTGTCCGAAAACAGATATTCCCAATACGGACAGAATAAATAAAATACTTAACTTTTTCATAAGATTTAAATATTAATTATTAACGACGACGTGATGACCCGGAAGAACTTCCGACTCTTGTTGAACTCATTGATCCACTTCCCGAACGTACAGAAGACGATGATGGTCGTGACACAGAAGAGCTACTACTTCTTACTGAAGAACCGCTACTTCTTACCGTAGTAGTGTTACTACTCCTTACTGTTGTAGATTTTGATTGTGAAGAATTTGATGTTGTCGTGCCAACACGTCTTTCAGAAGATGAAGAAGATGAAGTTACAGTTCTATTACTAACATTACTATTATTTTGTAAATCTGAATTATCTATTTGTCTTGTCATACTATTATTGATAGGACGAGCCGGTAAAGAAGTAACTCTTTTATTACTAGAAGTACTACCCGACTCTCTTGAAACATTAGAAACTTGTTGAACTCCCCTTGATGACATAGAATTATGTGAACTTACATTTCGGGATGCATTAGTATTTAAGCTATTAGTATTATACATATAATTTTCCCGAGCATTCAAGCGTCTTCTATTATTCTCGCTATCATTATAGCTATACCAATCTAAAGAAGTGTGATGATGGTGATCACAGCAATGGTGATGACATGAGTAGCTCGGATAATACCATGGATCATAATACCAGCCATAATAATATGGATGATAAAAAGAATAATACGAGTAAGGATATCCGTAATAATACGAATTCCAATAATAATCGTATCCCCATCCATAATATGGATTCATACCGTAATAAGAATATGGGTAATACGGATTATAAGAATAATAAGAATAATAAGGATAATCATAATAGTAAGGATTACTATTATATTTATATTTATATATATCTATATTATCATCGTAAATAGATATATTATACTGACCTTCATCCAATATAATAACATTAGTATAATCAGATGAAAGCATATAATCCAATGATTTTCCATCCGTACTTCTATGGAATTTTTGTATTCTTGCCGTACAATCCATATCGCTATCTAAATAAACAGTATCTTGATAACTTTTGTCTTCAGCAACAACATTATCGATATTATCTTTATTAGCATCAGGATATACGACATTTTTTACGATATCTTTTTTAGGATTAAAATAAATATCGTCATAATCATATCGTTGAGCAATCACACTCATTGATACTGACAATAAGAATAACCCAAATAATATCTTTTTCATAATTACCTCCTTTTTATAATTTTAGACTATGATAATGGATAATAGTTTAAACAATTAATTGATAGACATATATACAAAGAAACGAACAGCACAGCATTACTTTGATACCGGTACCTAAAATTGTACCACAAAAAGTAACAACTCCTATTTTTAGAGAATTAAAGATGTCACTACCATTCAACAATTCCCCTATTATTGCACCTAACAACGTACCTAATATTACACCTATAGGTGTAAATAAGAGACCTATAACCATACCGATAATACTACCACGAACTGCGCTTTTAGAACCGCCTATTTTTTTTGCAGATACAACTGGTAAAACAAAATCAAGGATAGTAACTAAAACGGTAAGTACTATACAAACAATAAGAGTGGTAATAGATAATTGTACTTTATCCGTAATATGCAATAAAATCACACCTAACAGCCCTAAAGGCGGACCGGGTATTCCAGGTATTATAGATCCAATAATAGAAAGAATAATACATATTCCTGCGGCTATAAACAAAAATATCTCCATATCAATTGATCTTAGTGTATTTATATCCTAATCGTTGTAATTCGAACGACACTCCAAAAACGAACATCAATTCTACTGAAGCTGCAAATACATGAAAAGCCATCACACTCTGGGGCTCTATTTGTTCGTGTCGTATTTGTGATAATACAATTTCAGTTAATGACCTAACTTTATTCTCGATACTTTGCGCCTCCGATGAATCGATTTTTATTTTCAAAACCTCTTCTAAAATATACTCATCCATTTCATCGAATCCGCGCGGTTTAACAAGGTGTTGATATAATTGTATATCCTTGTAGTTTTCCCAATCCATATCCCAGAATTGAGCTAAAGCCATACCGATATAAGCAGACCATGCAATAGCCGTTTTTGGATACTGTTCGATATTAGGTATTGCATCAACCATATATTCCGGAGCTATCTCTTTCCATTTCAGCAATAAGTCTTCTGTCTGTAAAATATTATCCTCTACAATATGTAAATCTTTTGCTGTTTGAAGTAACTTGTCGTATAACGATGTTCTATACTTTTGTAAGTATTCTATCTGATTCGTTTCCATACGAAATATTATTAAGCCGGGATGATTCTAGCTATATATTTTCCTATAATATCAAATTCTATATTAACTATAGTGCCGATTTTAATTTGACAAAAATTTGTATTATTAAAAGTATAAGGTATGATAGCTACTTCAAAAGAATTATCCGTAGGGGTACAAACAGTAAGGGAAACGCCATTTACCGTAACAGACCCCTTATCCACAGTAATATAACCTCTTCGACGCATTTCCGCTGTAGTTTCATATTCAAAATGGAAATAATAACTTCCGTTTGCTTCTCTAATATCAGTACAAACCGCAGTTTGATCGACATGACCTTGAACAATATGACCATCAAGACGACCGTTCATCAACATAGATCTTTCTACATTTACTAACGACCCAATTTCTAACAATCCCAAATTAGATCTTTCCAAAGTTTCTTTGATAGCTGTAACGGTATATTCTTCACCATTAATATCAACCACAGTAAGGCATACACCATTATGCGATACACTTTGGTCGATTTTCAAATCTTTTGTAAACGAGCATTTCAGTGTAATATGCAGGTTATCATTATCTTTACGAAGTGCTGTAACTATTGCACCCTCTTCAACTATTCCTGAAAACATAAAAAATAAGATATAAAAGGGAATGAAGTAGAATAATATATCCTACCATCATCCCCATTAAATATTAAAAATGTGTCTAAATACTATTTTGTAAGGAAAGAATAATCTTTAGAATAACGAAGATGTTGTTCGATATATCCTTCTGTGTAATCTATTGAAAGTCCTGTAAAGTTACCATTGTCATCAAAAGAAGCGGTATAAACAGGATTTACAAAGCCTTTATATGGAGCCATATCCAATTTTGCATAACGCTCTAAAATTTGTTTATGCATATCATAATCGATTTTAATTGCATAAGTCTCAACCATATTTTTAGCTGCTTCGAAATCTCCGGTAGATTTAATTCGTTGAATTTCTTTCAATAATTCTCCCAAACGTTGATGAATTGCTTCATAGTCATTAATAACGACAAATAATTTTCCATCGCGTTCACGTATTTCTACAGCCTTATCATCAGCAGATTTTTCGAGCACCCATTTAGTAATTAATTGTCGATTACGCATGTGAGTTTGTTCGATATTCTTGCCTAATTCAATACGTGTAGTTTGTGTCATCAAACCATTTTGGAAATAAGCATAATATTGAGCTTTATAAGCTTCTTTATCAGGTAGTAATCCAAGCTCTACCATTTTATCATCAGCGATATAATACAAACCGAACAAATCGGCACGAGCCTCTTCTATTACAGCACCATAAGCATTAAGAGCATCAGGGTCTACACCAGGAGCTAATTTTCCGGATCCATGACCAAGGCATTCGTGCAAATCGGTATGGAGGTTATCTGTGATATATTTATATTTTTTCAAAAGTTGTAATTCTGTATCGCTCCAAGTAAACTCTTCATTAAAACCGGTGCCCTCTACAGAAGCGGCATAAGCTTCACTAACATTCTCGATAGTAACAGATTTTGAGCCATGAACGGCGCGAATCCAGTTTGCATTAGGCAAGTTAATGCCGAGAGGTGTAGTTGGATAACAATCGCCACCCATCATAGCTGCATTAATTACTTTTGCTGTTACACCTTTACATTCAGTTTTTTTGAATTGAGGGTCAATTGGGGAATGATCTTCAAACCATTGAGCATTATTAGAGATAAGTTCAGTACGTTTAGTAGCCTCAAGGTTTTTAAAATTAATCAAGGCTTCCCAACTAGCTTTATAACCAAGAGGGTCTCCATAAGTTTCGGTATATCCACAAACGTAATCAATAAGACTTTGAGTATCTTTTACCCAAAGAATAGCATATTCATCAAATTCTTTCAAATCTCCTGTACGATAGAAAGAAATAAGTTTTTCCAAAGCAACACGTTGCTCTTCTGTTTCTGTAACGTTAAGAGCTTTTTCCAACCAATATACTATTTTTTCCATTGGTTTTGAATAAAGCCCACCTACTTTATACACTTCTTCATAAATCTGACCATCTTTTTTCACTAATTTAGAATTCAAACCATAAGAAATAGGTTCTTCATCACTTGGGTCTTTCATGGAGTTGTAAAAATTTTCGGCTTCAGCTTGGTTTACACCGTCATAATAATTACTTGCCGAAGTTAATATTAAATCATCTCCCGCATTTTGATTTTTATGAACTGCATCTACTGTAGGATCAAAAATTACAGGTAATATTTCTGCTATAAATTCATCAACCGATTGATTTTCTTTCAAAGGAAGTTTATCAATAGGCAATTCTCTAATTTGGGCTTCAAACCATTCTTGAGAAAATTCCGGAATAAATTTCTCACCTGAATAATGATGATGAATGCCATTTGATACCCACACTCTTTTAAGATAAGTCAGCATGGCATTAAAATCAGAACTTTCTTTATCAGAAGAGTTTACATAGATACCCTCTAATAATTGACGAATGGCAAGATTATGCTTTCCATTTTGATCATAAAGAATATCACGACCACAAAGAGCAGCTTCAGACAAATAATAAAGAAGCTCTTGTTGCTTTAAAGAAAGAGTTTCTATTCCAGCTACTCTATATCTTAATATTTGTAAATCAGCGAATTTATCTACAACATAATCAAATTCTTGCTCTGTTGGAGTAAATAACTCTGATTTTTCTGGTTGTGTTTTAGTACCACAACTTGCAATAGAAATTGCTACCATAAGGAAGACAAATAATTTTTTCATTGAATTTTTATTTACTATATTATTAATAGATTTAAGTTAATTCATTCTTTTCCACTTTGCAAAGGTACAAAAATTATTCTAGATACACATCACATATTTTCAATTATAAGATTATTTAATATTTCACTTAATACACAGATAAATGGTGTTGTACAATCAAAGTAATAATTGTAATTTTGTATTAAAAATAAAACGATACTAATGCAACCACTAGCAGAACGATTAAGACCGACTAAATTAGATCAATATATCGGGCAAAAACACCTTATAGGTGAAGGTGCCGTAATCAACAAAATGATTGAAAGTAAAAGACTTTCGTCTTTCATATTATGGGGACCTCCGGGTGTTGGAAAAACGACATTGGCTAAAATCATTGCCAATCAATTAGACTTGCCTTTTTTTACATTAAGTGCCATTTCATCGGGAGTAAAAGATGTACGAGACACTATTGAAAAAGCTCGCCAATCAAGGCTATTTATGACGTCGGGTAATCCTATATTATTCATAGACGAGATACATCGTTTTAGTAAATCTCAGCAAGATTCTCTATTAGGGGCAGTAGAAAATGGCACTATTACTTTAATTGGTGCTACAACAGAGAATCCATCTTTTGAGATTATCACACCTCTATTATCCAGATGTCAAGTATATACACTCAAATCTCTCGACAATAACGACATAGATACTCTTATTAATAGAGCCATTTCAGAGGATATTATCCTCAAAGAATATAAATTTATATTCAAAGAGAAAGAAGCACTATATCGATTTGCCGGAGGTGACGCCAGAAAGCTACTTAATATTATAGAGATTATATTCAATTCGCAGTCGGATAATAATGAGATTGTTATAGACAATACAATAGTAACCGATACTTTACAAGAAAATCCTTTGGCTTTTGACAAAAACGGAGAACTTCATTACGATATTATTTCCGCTTTTATAAAAAGTATTAGAGGTTCTGACCCTGATGCTGCCATATATTGGCTTGCACGCTTGATTGCAGGGGGCGAGGACCCTAAATTTATTGCTCGACGACTCGTAATATCTGCAAGTGAAGACATTGGACTTGCAAATCCAAATGCACTACTATTAGCTAATGCTTGTTTTGACACAATTCATAAAATAGGTTGGCCTGAAGGTAGAATTCCTCTTGCTGAAACAACCATATATTTAGCCACAAGTCCTAAAAGCAACTCTGCATATAATGCTATAAATAATGCACTTAGCATTGTAGAGCGAACAGGTAATTTACCTGTTCCACTACATCTTAGGAATGCTCCGACAAAATTGATGAAAGAGCTTAATTATGGTGCAGAATATAAATATTCGCACGACTATCCAAATCATTTTGTGAATCAAGAATACTTACCTTCAGAATTAAAAAACACAAAATTCTGGGAATCACAAACCAACCAACACGAAATTAAAATGCAAGATTACATAGACAAATTATGGAAAAAATAGAGAAAAACAAACATAAAATCACTGCCATATCCATTTTCGGAATTACAATAGCATATCTATTGATAATTGCCATAAATAATATACTATATCAAAATAGCATTACAATAGATTTTATGCTATATTGTTCGTTATACGGACTTCCATTTATTATTATTGCCTATGTTACAAATCATTACTTAATAAAATTTTCTACAATCCGAGAGTGGTCTGCTAAACACGAACGCAGAATTACTGCTATACAATTAATAGTAGTAATCATTATAGCAATAGTAATTACTGTAATTGCATTTCTTATCTTCGATCCAAACCAGCATGATAATTTTCTTGATTTAATGGACGAATCTTATTTTCAGATAAGTATCATAGCTGATATAATGATTAATATATTTATCTTTATCTTTACTAAATATCTATATCAAATAGAACAAACATCAATTAGGGATCAGCACATAAAAGAAATTGAGGCAGAAATGTTACACGTTCAATATCAGCAATTAAAAACACAAGTCAATCCACATTTCTTGTTTAACTCACTCAACAATTTAGTATCGCTAATTAATATTGACCAAGAAAAAGCAATTCAATTTACCAAGAAATTAGCAAATATCTATCGATATTTACTTATGAATGAAAAAAGAGATTTGGTAATGTTATCAGAAGAAATTGCATTCTGTAAGCAATATTCCGACATTATGAAAATTCGACACGGTGATGGATTATCTATAAATTTCCCGGATATACCGGCACAAATATCTATGCATAAAGAAATTATACCTACATCGATACAAATACTTATTGAAAACGCATGTAAACACAACATAATATCTTCAAAAAAAACACTAACTATTGATATTAGTTTAGATAGCAAGGGAATAAGTGTATACAACAACAAAAATCCAAGACCTACACCTACAGATTCTATTGGGTTAGGACTGGAAAGCCTTAATGAAAAATATATGATAATCAGTGATAAAAAAATATCAATAGAGAATACTGATACTTATTTTAAAGTAACCATACCATTTATAGAACTATGAAATACTTAATTATAGAAGACGAGCCACTAGCCCAAATTGAGTTGGAAAGAATATTACAAGCTATTGACAAAGAATGTATTATCACTAATAAAATCGACTCGGTATCTGAAGCTATTAAATGGCTGAAAAATGATTTTGAATCCAACATTATTTTTATGGACATTCATTTATCAGATGATATTTGCTTCGAAATATTTAAAGCCGTACAAATAACTATACCGGTAGTTTTTACAACGGCTTACGACCAATATGCTATTGATGCATTTCAAACTATGAGCATAGGTTACTTATTAAAACCTATTGACGAGCAACAATTACAATCGATACTAAATAAATACAAAACTCTTCAAAACAACTATTTACAACTTAATTCTATTCATCAATTATTAGACCATTTTACAAATACGAATATAAATAAAAGTATAGAATATAAAGATAGGATACTTGCAAAGATGGGCGACAACTATTTTTATTTAAATATCGATGACATTTCGTATTTTTATAGCGAAGACCACTACACTTATGTTGTTACAGGAGATAAGAAAAAGTATATTATAAATTACACCTTAGATAACATTATAAAGGCACTGAATCCACACTATTTTTTCCGGGTTTCCAGAATGTGTATTATCAATATAAATTCCATCAAAAAAATATCAAAGCACTTGAATGGACGACTAAAATTGATGTTGGAACCTCAATTTAAAGAGGAACTTTACGTATCCAGGAATAGGGTAAATGACTTTTTGATGTGGCTTGACGGCAATAAAACTACCATTCAGTAGCATAAAACAACCATTGACGTAATAAATATTTCAGAGAATACTAATATGTTATACCTTTGCAACGTAAATAAACAATAGCACTGCTGAGACAGCACGCAAAGAAATAACAACTTAGGTTTTAGGTAATAATTAAAAAATCCCGAAGTGTCGGGATTTTTTTTATTTATCAGATTTTGAATAGTATTCTAAAGTCTCTGTATAAACTACTCCAAAACACCCCTTTCCATTAACGACATTATTATATGTTTGTACCGGTTCTGAAAAAAGCATATCCGAATAATAATTATTAGTTTTTTCGCGCATATACGCATCATAAGAACATAAATCTAATTTGAAAACAATCTTATTAAAATCTTCGTATTTGTAAAGCCAAGAAGACTTATAAAAAGATATTTTAAAATTATAAGGCCATCCCCATTTATCCGTAATCTGTTGCACTAAAAAATATAAGTAATTACGATAATTATCATCATAAAAGCCTGAAAAAATATCATCATCATCTTCTAAAGTCAACCTCATATCATTATATTCAAATAAAGATTCATGATCAGAATAGATTGTAGAATCAGGATTCATCACGTCAAAATACAACTCAGGGCGTAGTTTTACATAGAATTGATGCATTCTACTTCTATCTTCAAAATCCAGAGAGAACTCCACATCAACTGCTTCATCACGAATAGTAACATTCTTTACAGTAATAATAGGCTTATTAGGCACTATGGTATATGCTGTAGCTACCTCATCAAAATTACTATGAGATGCGAATAATCTTAATGTATCCAAATGATGAGGTAATTTATCTACAGGAATATCACAAACAAAAGAACCATTTGTATTACTCTTCAGATATAAAGGATCTCCATTATTTATTGTAATATAAGCAGACTTAGTCACTCCATCTTCTTTATCCATATAAGTAGTATCTGAAAAGAAATGAGTTTGTCCGAATACAAAATTAGAAGAAGTAGAATATAACGAATCGTTAAAACTACCATACTGTACATTACCTCTGATATATAACGATGGCTCTTGATATTCCAGCCTATTATTCTTAATAACAAACTCACAAGCAGAGAGTGCACAAACGACTAAAGATAGTATAACAATATTTCTTTTCTTCATAACATCAGAATTTAAAAGTGTAACTAATAGAAGGAATAATAGGGAATAAAGAAACGCCCATCAAATTTGTTCCATCAACATATACAAGATAAGGATTTTTATGATTATAAACATTATAGCAACTAATATTAAGGATATGTTCGCCTTTACGCTGTTTTTTTCTTGCAAAATGAAAATTAACACCTAAATCCAGACGGTGATAATCCGGCAAAACATAATTATTTCTCTCTTCATACAAAGGATAGCCATCAGGGGCAACTTGTGTACTAAGAGACCCTCTATTTCCGGTAGAATAGATGAAAGTAGCCGACAAATCTATTTTTTGTGTAGGCTTATATATCAATACAATAGAAAGATCATGACGTCTATCATACTTTGCAAAGAATGGCTTTCCATAATTAAGAACCATACCTTCTCGATCGAATAATCTTTCAGACTTACTCCATGTATAAGCAATCCAACCTGAAATTTTACCTATATCCCTTTGAATTAAAAATTCAACACCGTAACTCCAACCTTTTCCTACAACCACTTTATCTTCCCATCCTTCAGGAGAAAGCATATACGAAGAACCATCTTTATACTCTATTATGTTATTCATAGCCTTATAATACGCTTCGACAGAAAAATGAACTTGGTTTAAAAGGTCATAAAACAAACCTCCGGCTACTTGATGGCTCTTCATTGCCGGGATTTTACTTGTTACCGGCACCCACAAATCGGTAGGAAGAGTTAAATTAGATGATGATAAAAGATGTATATATTGCGACATAAAGGAGTATGAAGCTTTAAAAGAAAAATCTTTCATAAATAAAACACGCAAACCTACACGTGGTTCTAAACTCGGATAAACCTTTTTATCTGTAAAATAAAACGCACCCCTTAATCCATAATTCAATTTAACATATCTATGTATATCCCATGTATCTTCGGCATAGAGTGCTGTTTCATGTGTATATAGTTGTTTGGCACCAATTGTAGTATCAAAAGGGATTTCCATATCATCATATTTATAGGTCATAACACTCGGTTTAAAGATGTGGAAAATATAATTAACGCCGAACTTAAGATTATGATTTGGATGAGGATTATAGTCTAAATTATATTGAGCTGTAATATCATCTACATTAGAAGAAAATTTCATTCCCATTGATTCTGAATAATCCGCATCTATTTTATCTTTATATTCATATCCTGTACTTACTCTAAAACGATATCTAGTATAAGAAACCATCAAATCGGAAAATAATTTTGAATTATACACATGCGACCAATTGACTGAAGCAACGATATTACCCCAACGTAATCCAAAATTTTGTTTTGACAACTCAGTATCATCTTTATATCTATAATTAAAATAAGCGGCATCATCTCCGGAATAGAACGAAACTGTAAGACGGTCGGAATCGGAAAATTTATGAGAAAAGCGAGCGTTTAAATCATAGAAATAATATCCTGCTGTATTCAAAACATCTTCACTAGCCCCCATCGCCATAATGATAGGTTGCATAAGTAAATCAAAATAAGTACGACGTGCCGAGATATTAAAAGTTGTTTTTTCCTTATATATAGGACCTTCAAAATTCAATCGAGTAGAAAGCAAGCCAACAGAAACCGTTCCATGATAAGATTTTGCATTACCATCATTCTGACGAACATCTAATACAGAAGATAATCGAGAGCCGAAACGAGCCGGGAAATTTCCTTTATAAAGAGTAACATCTTTAATAGCATCGGCATTAAAAACAGAGAATAATCCACCGAGATGATTGACATTATAAAGAGGTACACCATCTAATAAAATTAAATTCTCATCAGGACCTCCACCCCTTACATATAGTCCGGTACCGCCCTCACTACCGGATTGTACTCCCGGTAATAACTGAATAGTTTTGATAACATCCACCTCGCCTGCTAATGACGGAAGATTTTGAATAACTTGTTTAGGAATAGATATGGCAGACATTTGATTACCTTCGGCACTCAAACCCTTTCTATCACCAACAATCACTACTTCAGCCAACTCTGTTATTGGGGACAAAGATATATTAATCAAAGTATCTTTTTGTAACTCGAAATGACAAAATTGCGACTGATAACCGGAATAAGAAAAACGAATATTTACTTCACCCTCGGATAATATAATTGAATAATAACCATAAGTATTAGTTATAACACCCTTAGTAGATATAGTATCAAATACTGTAGCTGAAATTAATGATTCATTTGAAGAATTATCTCTAACATAACCACTTATAACGTATTGTCTTGAATATAAATAATGACATAATGACAATAATAGCAAAAGCAAAAATATCTTACGATGCGAACGCATATCTACTAAATATTTATAATTTATACAATGCAAATATAGCACTAATTTACGACACAGCAAAATACTTATCCATAAAATGACATAAAATGACAAAAGCCTGCCCAATACATTTCTATCCACAAGGACCCGATTAATCAAAAAATTATTGTATCTTTGCAGAAAAAATAAACAGAACATGGTAAACAGATCATTACTGAGAATTAAAGCTTTACAAGTACTCTATAGCAATGGAATAAATTACAACGACATTTGTTCCGCAAAAATAGAAATTCAACATAGTATAAAACAAGCATACAACCTTTATCATTATTTATTGTTATTGGTTTGCGACACTACAAATTTTGTTGAATTAGAAGATGATAAAATTAAAAACAGAATTCAGCAAACGGAATCATTTAATCATAACAAACTAATACATAACAGGTTTGCAAATCAACTACTCCACAACGCTGATTTATATTCATATATAAAAGAGAATGTATTAGAGCAAAATTTTTGGGATAAAAAATTCATCAACAAATTATTCCTATCTATAATAAATTCTCCATATTATAGCGAATATTCTGGTAATACCGATTCATATGATAACGATAAATGGATATGGAGAAAAGTATTTGAAAAAATATTGATAGATGATGAAGTAATACACAACGAATTACTTCAAATTCTGGAGGATAAAAACATTTTTTGGATTAACGATTTTGACATAATCAATTCTTTTATTGTCAAAACGATAAAGCAATTTAAAGAAGAAAACGGCACTAATCAACCACTTCTTCCTCTTTATAACGACAAATCAGATTATGATTTTATCATTTCAATAATTGATTATGCGATTAAAAATCAAGAAGAAATAGACAAGCTGTATTCTCAATATCTTATCAATTGGGATTCAGAAAGAATATCATATATAGATAAAATTATTTTAAGACTGGCTATATCGGAATTATTAAGTAACCCAACAATTCCGATTTCAGTAACAATCAATGAATATATTGAGCTTGCCAAAATATTTAGTTCACAAAAAAACAGTAGGTTTATTAACGGGATATTAGATAAAGTAGTATTCCAATTAAAATCAGAGAAGAGAATAAATAAAATAAATTAATAACACACAAATAATTACACACAAATTATGTTAGCATTTTTATTAGAACAAACAGGAAACGGCTCGGCTGCATGGATGAATATTGTAATGATAGCCTTAATATTTTTAATCTTTTGGTTATTCATAATACGTCCGCAAAGCAAACGTCAAAAAGAGATAAAGAAATTCCAAGATTCTTTAGTTAAAGGCAAAAAAGTAGTCACCTCCGGTGGTGTATACGGTACTATTTGCGAGATTAAAGAAAACGTTGCAATAATAGAAATTGCAGATGGAGTGAAAATTAAAGTAAACAAAACAATGATTTTCGATGTTGCTGAAAACAATTCAACAAAATCGGAAAATGACAAAAAATAATGATGAAGTTATCTTCGTACTTTAATTTATTAAAAAAAGGATTCAAGGGAGTTATTGCATTCTTCAAAAAAAAGGATGTAATAACTTTCTTGTTCTTTTTAATCTTTTCATTTGTACTATGGTATATGAGCACTTCGTCTGATGACGAGATAGAAAAAAGCTATACTATACACGCACAATATGTTGGAATCCCGGAAAACATATATATAGAGAAGACTCTTCCTGAGCAAATCAAATATACTTTAAAAGGAAAAAGAAAAGAGCTAAACAAATATAAAGAATCTGACACTATAACGATTAATTTATCAAGCTACTTAACATCTGAAGAGAGTAAGATTGTCAATAACATAGACATTAGTTATTTAGAAATTATCAAGTCTTCTATTTCTAAAATAACTTCGGAATTGACACCAACAGAAACACAACCACTCTCTTTTTCAAGTCCATTTAAAATTTTAAACACTAAAACTGTTCCAGTAAAACTAAAGAACAACATAAAAGTTGAACCGCAATATATTCTACTAGATAGTGTAAAAATATCACCCCAATACGTAACTATACTTGGACCGGAAAAAGCATTAGACACAATTGATGCAATTTATATAAAACCAATAAAAGAAACATTTAACAAAAGCAATAAATTAAAAACAGAGTTAATAATACCACAACCATTTGTACTCAATTCGAACACTGATGTAACCATATCATTCAACATAGATAAGAGCACGGAAAAAGACTTTAACATTCCGATTTCACTAATAAATGTTCCTAATGATATTAATATACGAACATTCCCCACTTCAATCAATGTAAAATTTAGTGTGAGCATTCATAATTACAACAATATTATACCATCTATGTTTGACGCTACTCTTGACTATAATGATATTGTAGCTTCTAAAATTTCAAAAAGCACTCAAAGCGTCAGAATAAGTTACAAAGGAGAAACCTATATAACCAATTTAACTTCTACTCCGCGCGAAGTGGAATATGTAATAGAAACCAAAGATTAAATGAAGATTATCGGTATTACAGGCGGTATTGGTAGTGGCAAAAGCACAATCTCACAATTTTTAAAAATCGAAGGTTACCCTGTATATGATTGTGACACAAACGCTAAAAACATTACCGACACAAACCAAAATATAAAAAACAAAATAATAGAAACGTTTGGTTGCAACATTTATGATTCTAATGGATTACTAAACAAAAAGCTATTGGCAAGCATCATATTCTCAAGCGAAGAAAAGAGGTTGTTAGTTAATTCTATTATCCATCCAGAGGTATTAAACGATGTACGGACATGGATAATGAATCAAGATAACAAAATAATTTTCATTGAGAGTGCGTTATTATTTGACAGTGGTTTGAATATTTTAGTAGACAAAACGATATTTGTTGATGCTGACGAAAACATACGTTTGAAGAGAGCTATAAAAAGAGAAATTCATAAAAGAGGACTTACAGAAGATGTTGACAACATAATAGCCAAAGATATAGCCTCTCGTATACAAAGTCAAAAAGCACAATATCAATATGCGAAAGAACATTCAAATTATATTATAGAAAACAACAACAATTTAATAATCTGTTACTTACTGAATTTATTAAATGAATTAGTATAAACAATTTACCAAACACAAACAAAATAATTTATAGCCTTATGAATTGGATATTAATGATATTATTTGTTATTGTCAGTACTATAGTACAGCAATCTTTAAATAATAAAATAAAGAAATATAGTAAAGTAGCACTTCCAAACGGGATGACAGGTGCTGATATTGCAAGAAAAATGTTAAGGGATAATGGTATAAATGATGTAACTGTAACCCATATTCCGGGACGCTTAACAGACCATTATAATCCGATGGCAAAAACAGTTAACTTAAGCGAAGACGTATATCATTCATGTTCAATAGCAGCAGCTGCAGTAGCAGCTCACGAATGTGGACACGCACTACAACATGCCACTCAATACACTCCATTAAAGATACGTTCATCATTAGTACCAATAGTATCTTTCTCTTCAAATATTATGTCTATCGTTATTATAATAGGTTTATTACTTTTTAATGTCACTAATAAAATATTATTAGTTGGCATTATATTATATGCGCTTACAACCCTTTTCGCTTTCATCACTCTTCCCGTTGAAATAAATGCAAGTAAAAGAGCGATAAATTGGTTATTAGCTACCGGTATTACAAATAATCAAACATCGTCTATGGCTGAAAGTGCACTCCGTTCTGCAGCATATACATATGTTGTTAACGCATTATGTTCTTTAGCTACACTATTTTATTACATAACAATATTTAATAATAGAAGATGATTTCATTAATTGTTGCATTCGATAATAATAATGCCATTGGTAAAAATAATGAAATACCATGGCATTTAAGCGAAGATCTAAAACGATTTAAAAGCATTACAATGGGACATACGGTAATAATGGGCAAAAACACTTGGCTATCATTACCATTCAAACCATTAAAAGGGAGAAAAAACGTAGTTATATCAACATCATTGCAACCAACAGAAGGTTGCATAATATGTAAAAATATTGAAGAAGCCATTGAAATAACAAAAGAAGATCCTCAAATATTTGTAATTGGAGGGTCTACTATATATAATCAGATGATTAATTATGCCGACAAATTGATTGTTACGCATATTAATAAAACATTTGATGGCACAGACACTTTTTTTCCAACTATTGAATCTGATAAATGGAACATATCAGAACAAAGTGAAATTCTATTTGACGAACAAAGTGGATTAGAATTTAGATATATCACATACACAAAAAAATAAAAAACCGTGAGTAAGAAGAATTTTTTTAAACGTCTACGATTTAAATACAATATGATAATCCTCAATGAAAACACATTGGAGGAGGTATTTCATATTCACGTTTCTCGACTATCTCTTATCTCGGCATTAAGTCTTTTCACACTCATCACTTTTGTATTATTATCTCTTTTAATATTACTTACTCCATTAAAAAATATGCTTCCCGGATATGGGGATGTTTCTATAAGGACAGATGTAATACAAGGAGCAATAAAAGTTGACTCATTAGAAAATATGATATATTCGCATAATAGACAATTAAATGCATTAAAAAATATTATTTCCGGAAATATTTCTATTGATTCTATAAATTCCACACCAGACTCTATATTAAGCACTTACAAGGGTTTGGATTTATCAGCGTCCCAATCTGAAGAAAATTATATTAATCAATACGAAGAAGAAAATAAATATAATATCACTACTAATGTTAGCAATAATTCAACTTTACTATTTATTGCACCACTAAAAGGAACAGTTATCCAGCAATTTGCACCTGAAAAACAGATTTTCGGAATTGATATAATTTCAGCAAAAAATCAACCTGTAATGGCATGTTCCGATGGAACTATAATCATGATGACCAGCAATATAAATGGTTATGATATAATGATTCAGCACGACAATGGAGTTATTAGTATTTATAAACATATTCAACAATCATTAGTTAAAACGGGTAAACAAATCACAGGAGGTGAGGTAATAGGTTTCACTCACACGCCAGAAACCAATGACCTCTCAACAGAAATAAGATTTGAGCTTTGGCAAAACGGAGTGGCATTAAACCCGGAAGAATATATAATAATGTAATAATGAAGAAATTATTAACCATCTTAGGATCTACAGGATCTATAGGAACTCAAACATTAGATGTAGTACGTTTTCATAAAGACAAATTTGAAATTTATGCCTTAACTGCCTATAACAACGTACAATTATTAATAAAACAAGCCATAGAGTTTCAACCGGAAGTAGTAGTAATAGGCAATGAATGCCATTACGAAACATTAAAGACCGCTTTACAACAATACCCTATAAAAATATACTCCGGATCAAAAGCTATAGAGGAAGTTGCAGCGATTAGCGTAGTTGATATTGTAGTTACGGCTATGGTCGGATATTCGGGATTAGCACCTACTATAGCGGCTATTAAAACAGGTAAACGAATTGCATTAGCCAACAAAGAAACATTAGTTGTGGCTGGAAATATTATTACAGAACTTACAATTAAGCATCATGCTTCTATAGTACCTATTGATTCAGAGCATGGAGCAATTTTCCAATGTTTGCAAGGCGAAGACCCTAATTTCGTAAACAAATTAATATTAACAGCCTCCGGAGGCCCGTTTCGTAACTATGACATGGATAGGCTAAAAGGTGCTACAGCAAAAGAAGCATTAAGTCATCCAACTTGGAGCATGGGAAATAAGATAACAATAGACTCAGCCTCTTTAATGAATAAAGGTTTCGAAATGATAGAAGCTAAATGGCTATTCGGAGTAGAACCCGATCAGATTAAAGTGGTAATACATCCACAATCCATCATTCATTCAATGGTTGAATATAAAGACGGATCTATTAAAGCCCAATTAGGAGAAACTGATATGAGATTACCCATACAATATGCCTTGACATATCCGGAAAGAATACATTCTCAAACATCAAATTTAGACTTTGTTCGTCATAATCAACTAACATTTGAAGAACCTGATATTAAGCGATTTAGAAACCTTGAAATTGCATATAGGGCAATGAAAAAAGGTGGCAATATGCCATGCATTGTCAATGCAGCTAATGAAGTAGTTGTAGATGCTTTCCTTCATGACAAAGTCGGTTTTTTAGAAATGAGTGATATTATTGAACAAACCATAAATCGTCTTGCATACATATCCAATCCTACATACGAAGATTATGTAGCATGCGATGCAGAATCTAGAATTATTGCCTCAGAATTTTTAAAATAACAAATAAATAAATATGGATATCTTAATTAAAATAATACAATTGATTTTAGCATTGTCCATTATGGTATTTCTTCATGAATTAGGCCATTTTGGATTTGCCAGATTATTCAAAGTAAGAGTAAATAAATTTTATCTTTTTTTTAATCCGAAGTTTTCTATTATACGATTTAAAAAAATTAATGGTAAATATAAATTTAAATTTTTCAGTAAAAATGATGATATAAATGCTGTACCTGCATTGGATGAAAACGGAAATGAGCTACTAAATAAAAAGGGCAAACCAATAATGGTACCAGCACCATTAGAAACTTTACCGGATGACAATTGGAACAAATATCCTGAAACAACAGAATGGGGAATCGGATGGATACCATTAGGTGGATATTGTGCTATAGATGGAATGGTAGACGAAAGTATGGACCCAACTATAGCAAATACAGAACCAAAGCCTTGGGAATATCGCTCTCAAAAAGCATGGAAAAGAATGCTTATTATCTCCGGAGGTGTAATAATGAACTTTTTGACTGCTATTGTCATATACTCTATAATGTTAATGACATATGGTGATAATTATATGCTAATGAAAAATGCTTATTTAGGATATGATTATTGTCAAACAGCATTAAATAACGGTCTGCAAAACGGAGATATTATCATTACTGCAGATGGAGACTCTCTCTACACAGATAAAGATGCATTACAAAAAATCGTAATAGAAGGCAAAGAACATCTTGTTGTATTAAGAAACGGAAGTTATGAAAACGTGGTATTGCCTTCCGACTTTGGAGAACAATTTTTAAAAGCTGAAGAACAATCATTGACCACATTACGTTTTCCTATGGTTATTGATAACATCTCTGATAGTTCTACTGTTAAAGGGATATTAGAGATTGGTGATAGTATAATAGGCGTCAATGATGAAATAAACTTAGCTTTCAGCGATATAACAAAAATATTACAAGAAAATAAGGGTGAAGCAATATCAATAAACTATTACCGCAACGGCACACAACGTAGTGATACAATAAGCTTAGATGATAATGGCAAAATGGGTATTACTATCAAAAATCCTATAAATATGTTTCAACTGGAACATAAGACATACTCTTTCTTTAGTGCAATTCCTAATGGAATAATTAAAGGATGGGAAACATTAGTTAACTATGTAAAACAATTCCGATTGGTGTTTACAAAAGAAGGAGCTCAATCATTGGGAGGCTTTATAGCTATTGGCAATGTATTCCCATCGCAATGGGATTGGATTTATTTTTGGAACATTGTTGCTTTGCTATCAATAATATTGGCATTTATGAATTTCTTACCAATCCCGGCTTTAGATGGCGGATATTTCATCATTCTCATATACGAAATGATTACCGGTAAAAAACCGAGCGATAGATTTATGGAAATAGCCACTAATATAGGAATGCTAATACTATTAATACTATTGGTTGTAGCTAACGGCAATGATATCATAAAATTATTCAGATAAAATGGCAAAAGTATATTTACAAGTTGAAAACCTAACCAAGAGTTATGGGTTTAAATGTCTATTCGAAAACATTAGTTTTGGAATAGACCAAGGTCAACGTGTATCTATAATTGCACCAAATGGCACAGGCAAAAGTACATTATTGAAAATAATATCCGGCAAAGAAAATTATGACTCAGGAAAAATTACATTCAATAATGACATACGCATAGGCTATTTACCTCAAGAGCCGGACTTTCCTAACGACATTACAATAATAGAATCTTGTTTTACCACAAAAAATGAAGTAACTAATTGTATAAAAGAGTACGAGCGTCTGATAGATCAACAACAAATCGGACTTGAAAACGATGCCGAATTGCAAAAAGCAATTGCAGATATGGATCGACTTGATGCTTGGAACTATGAAAGTAAAATAAAACAAATACTCGGAAAATTAGATTTACATAATCTTTCTCAGCCAATTAATGAGTTATCCGGTGGTCAAAAGAAAAGATTAGCATTAGGCAATGTATTAATAACACAACCCGATTTCATACTTTTGGACGAACCAACGAATCATCTTGATTTAGAAATGATTGAGTGGCTTGAAGACTTTCTAAATCACTCTAAAATGACGATTTTGATGGTGACTCATGACAGATATTTTTTAGATAATGTATGTAGCAATATTATTGAATTAGACAATAATACTCTATATCAATACAAAGGCAATTACAACTATTATCTTGAAAAAAGAGAAGAAAGAATAGCAAATTTCAACGCCGAAACACTTCGAGTTCAGAATTTATATAGAAAAGAATTAGATTGGATTCGCAGGCAACCGCAGGCAAGAGGACTCAAAGCTCAATATAGAATAGATGCCTTTAAAGAAATAGAAGAACGGGCTAAAAAACGAATTCAAGAAAAACAAGTCACCTTGGGTGTTAAATCGGCTTATATAGGTTCTAAGATTTTTGAAGCACAATACATTAATAAATCTTTTGACGATAAAATTATTTTAAAAGATTTCTACTATAATTTTTCAAGGTACGAGAAACTTGGAATTATAGGAAATAATGGTACCGGCAAGTCTACATTTATAAAATTACTATTAGGAGAAATTGAGCCTGACAGTGGAAAATTTGACATAGGAGATACTATCAAATTCGCCTATTTCAGTCAAAACGGAATTAATTTTAATCCTGGAACTAAAGTAATAGATGCAGTACGAAATATTGCAGAAGAGATTACTTTAGGAAATGGTAAAAAGCTATCAGCATCCCAATTTTTAAATCACTTTTTATTCTCTCCGGAAAAGCAACATAATTATATTGACAACCTATCCGGAGGTGAAAAAAGAAGATTATACCTTTGTACTATTTTAATTAAGGCTCCAAATTTTTTAATCTTAGATGAACCAACTAATGACTTGGACATAACGACATTAAATATATTGGAAGATTATCTTATCAACTTTAAAGGATGCGTTATTGTAATAAGCCATGATAGATACTTCATGGATAAAATAGTAGACCATATTCTAATTTTTCATGGTAATGGTAATATACAAGACTTTCCGGGAAACTATACTGACTATAGAGAATGGAAAGAATTAAAGGAAGCCGAAAAAAGAGATACAGAAAAGAGTAAACCTTCTAATACGATAAAGAAACTGAAAAGCTCCAACTCTAATAACAAGCCAAAATTATCTTTTAAAGAGAAGAAAGAGATGGAAACATTAGAAAATGAACTTGCTATATTAGAAGAAACAAAAAAGAATATTGAAAACGAATTATCTATCACTTCAGATACGGATAAGATAATAAACTTATCGAAACAATATGAAGAGACGAATAATGCGATAGATATAAAAACAAACAGATTATTAGAATTATACGAAATACAATAATAAAATAACATGAAAAAATTATTCATATTATTAATAACGTTATGTAGTATTATCGCTATTTACGCAAACGATACTAGAGAATTAAGGGCAATTTGGATTGCAACAGCATGGGGCGGAATAGATTGGCCGTTAACCAAAATAACTAATAATACAGACATAACGCAAATTGCAGCACAACAATCAGAACTGATTGATATACTGAACAATGCAGAAAAAGGCAACTTAAACACCGTATTTTTTCAAGTAAGATCACACGCTGATGCACTATACAATTCTTCTTACGAACCATGGAGTCATTGTCTTACATCCGAAAGAGGGAAAAATCCCGGCTACGACCCTCTTGAATTTATCATAGAAGAAGCTCATAAAAGAGGAATTGAAGTTCATGCATGGATTAATCCATACAGAGTATCAAATTACACTCCATTGTCGACTCATATACAAGCATCATGGATAATAGGTAGTGGAAGTAGTGCATTTTTAGATCCGGGAAATACACAAGTTCAAGCATACACTATGAATATTATCAATGAAATAATTGATAATTACGACATTGATGGCATAGTATTCGATGACTATTTTTACAAATCAATGCCAGACAATAGTTATGCTACAAATGAGACTCAACAAACTACGGCAAACAATCCACACAATTTAAGTATCAATGATTGGAGAAGAGAAAATGTAAACAAGTTAATTAAAGCAGTATCAACATCAATAGCTACTAAAAAACCATATTTAAGATTCGGAATCTCCCCATTCGGTATATATAGTACATCAAGTCATTGTGTATATGACGAAAATTACACACAATACGATTTAATTACGCCAGCCACCGGTATTGTTGGGCAAGACGCATATTCCGTACTATATTGTGATGCAGCGGCTTGGCTTAAAAGAGGATATATAGATTACATATCTCCTCAATTATATTGGCCATCTTTAACAACGACAAATACGTACAATTCCGGACAAGATTACCAAACATTATGCACATGGTGGTATAATTTGGCAAACAAATACAATCGCCCATTGATTACTAGCAACGACGTAGCTAATAATAATTCCAACGGAACTACAAATAAGCGTTTTAATACGCCGGCAGATATTAAAAATCAAATTAACATCAACAGAGCCGGAAATAAATCAGCAGGTGCTGTATTTTACAACACAACATATTATCAAAACAAATCCGGAGTTAACTCACATTTTAATTCAAACGAAGGGTATCACACTTTATTACCGGTAGATTTATATCAAGATAAAACATTATTGCCAATTTTATCTTGGAGAAGCGAAACTATAAACCCTGTTATCTCTAACTTTATTATCGACAATAACCAATTAAAATGGACCTGCAATATTGACAACTGTAAATATGCCATATATTACATAACAGATGAAAATCCAGAATGCGACAATTCTACATTAATAGGGATAAGCTACGATACGGAATTCGACATATCTAAATATACCGAATTAACAGGTGGAGATTGGAAAATAAGAGGATTAGACAGATATGGAAACTTATATTCGGCATACTCTATAGACACAACAACAGAAGAAGAATACGCGACACAAGATAACGATTATAGAATATACACAATAAAAAATGGCATAAATATAGAAATAAATAAAGAAACACAAGTTACAATTTTTACGATACAAGGTAGAATAATTTATAATAATACAATATATTCCGACACAACAATTCAATTATCAAACGGAATATATATCGTTGTAATAGAGGGCAATACGGAAAAAATTATTATACAATAAAAATTTTGCCAATTACAATATTAGTTGTACCTTTGTACCATCTAAAAAAAGAAAAAATAGTATTATTATTAAACATACAAATTATTATGATTAAATTAGGTATTAATGGATTTGGCCGTATTGGTCGAATGGTATTTCGTGCTGCTGTAGCAAACTTCAGCAAAGACATTCAAGTAGTAGGTATTAATGACCTTTTAGATGCAGATTACCTTGCATACATGCTTAAGTATGATTCTGTTCATGGAAAATTTGAAGGTTCTATTGAAGTAGAAGGAAATTACCTTATTGTTAATGGTAACAAGATTCGCTTAACTGCCGAGATGGATCCAGCAAACCTTAAATGGAATGAAGTGGGAGCTGATGTAGTTGTAGAATCAACAGGATTGTTCTTAACAGATGAAAAAGCTCGCAAACACATTGAAGCAGGAGCTAAAAAAGTAATTATGTCTGCTCCATCAAAAGATGCAACTCCGATGTTTGTATATGGTGTAAACCACAAAACATATGCAGGACAAGATATTATATCAAATGCATCATGTACTACCAACTGTTTAGCACCTATAGCAAAAGTACTTAATGACAATTTTGGCATTGTAAAAGGCCTTATGACTACAGTACACGCTGCAACAGCTACACAAAAAACAGTGGATGGTCCTTCTAAAAAAGATTGGCGTGGTGGACGTGGTATTCTAGAAAACATCATTCCTTCATCTACAGGAGCTGCAAAAGCAGTAGGTAAAGTACTTCCTGTATTGAATGGCAAATTAACAGGTATGAGTTTCCGTGTTCCTACATCAGACGTTTCTGTTGTTGACCTTACAGTAGTATTAGAAAAACCTGCTACAATGGAAGCTATCAATGCTGCAATGAAAGCTGCTTCTGAGAACGAATTAAAAGGTATTCTTGGTTACACAGAAGAAGCTGTAGTTTCTACAGACTTCCGTGGATGCCCTCTTACTTCTATTTATGATGCAAAAGCCGGTATTTCTTTGGATGATAACTTCGCTAAAGTTGTTTCTTGGTACGACAACGAATGGGGTTATTCTAACAAAGTATTAGAGATGGCTCGCGTTATTTGCAAATAAATTTTAATGTTTCATATAATAATGATGTATTGATTTCGGTCAGTACATCATTTTTTTGTATAATGTAAGAATACTACATCTTTATGAATTCAAACATTTCATCCATTTACACCCAACTACTTGAACTTCAAGATGAAGCTCAATCAAAAATTCTTTCAAGATTTTTCAAAACCAATCCCGGAGAATATGGTGCAAACGATTATTTTTTAGGAATAAAAGTACCCGTAACACGAAGTGTTATACAATCAGCTCCATTATGTGACATTGATGATTTAGAGCCTCTTGTCACATCAAAATGGCATGAAATAAGATTAGCAGGATTATTAATGCTAATCAGAATTTATAAAAAGAATTATTCTCACAAAGCATTAAAGAATAGGCAATTAATTAACAACAGATGTTATGATTATTACTTAAATCACACTCAATACATAAATAATTGGGATTTGGTAGACTTAACAGCACCAACAATTGTTGGCGAATGGCTATTCTATTTAAAGAGCAATAATGTTGATATAATAATGCCTGAATTACTAAAATTAGCCTCATCGACAAACTTATGGGAACAAAGAATAGCTATTATTGGATCGCTATATTTTGTAAGAAAAAATGATTTCAACCCTACAATAACTATTATAACGAAAAATTTGTACCACAAACACGATCTAATTCAAAAAGCAAATGGATGGCTTCTTCGTGAAATAGGCAAACGAAACCAAGAAGTAGAAGAAGAATTTCTACTTAAAGACAAGATTTACAAGAGCATTCCACGAACTACGCTACGATATGCTATAGAAAAGTTTGAAGAGAGTAAGAGACTCAGTTATTTAAAAGGAACAATATAATAGTTCAAAGTTAAAAAACAACAGGTTTTCCCGTAACGTTCACTTTTGCATCCGCATTATAATTCAATTGTCGTTTTTTATTATCTATTAAAGTTCCTTTTACTTTTAAATTTTTCTCTTTAATACACATAGTACCTTCAATTTGTTGAAAGAGGACATTTCTTTTCACATCACCATATATATGACGGACTTTGTATTTATCCAAAGTATCAACACCTAATTGAAGGGTATTTATAAATTTTAGTTCGTCTTTACTGAGTTTATAACCGAAAGGAATATGAGCCTCACCGACCACACTTTGCGCAATTTTTCTTATTCTAAAATTTGAAGGGTCGACATAGAAGTGAATATTCAATTCCATTTTAACGATACCCAGATAATTTGTTTTATCAGTATACGACAATACCCCATCATCTCCGACGAGTACGTAATTCCATCTATTTAATTTATCTGTATTAATAAGTTCCAATACATTTCCTGTATATCCACCCCACAGATACTTATGCATTTTCAAGGCTCTTTCTTCTATAGATTTACTATGGTATGTTCTCTTTTTATTCTTTTTATTTTTTTCAATCGCAATCTGGTCGAAAATGTTATAAGCACTATCAACCTCTGCTGAAAAAAAATCTTTCACCTTAGAAACTCTAACATTGATTGAATCGGTATCATCTTTAAAAAATTCATCAACATAGCCAATAATTTCATGTTTTGCCAACTGTCGATTATCTTGACCTCCATAATAGACGGAAACAATAGGATAAGTAGTATTTCTATTAGGAAAATCTTTTAATAATTGTTGTTCAAAATTTTTCAGAGCACTAAGTTTAAGTTTCTTGGTTTCTTTTTTGGATATCTTTTTAGAAACGATGACGTTATCAAGCATAATAGGTTGCTCTTTCATAACAATCTTCCAATAATCCGAGCTAAGTAATTTAGAAACAGGAATTTCTAAGGTTTTCATTCCGATAAAAGAAAAAATAACGTCATCGGAATAATATTTATTCTTATCTACAATGAGAAAAAATTTACCATTGTCATCAGACGCAACACCTGAATTAGGATAAGATTTTAGATAAACAGATACATAAGAAATCGGGTTTCCAATAGTATCAACAATATATCCTTGAATGGTATCTTGGGTTGACCAGACAAGGAATGGGCACAATAATGACACAAAAGTCACCAAAAATTTTTTACAGATTATATTCATAACATATCAATAATTAATAGACCATTCATAGCATCCCATATCAGGATATCCATCTTGCATTCTACTCTTCATATCCAAATCCAAAGGAAATTTACCTGAGACCACAGAGGCTGCGCCACCTCTTGCATATGAAGCAGAGTCCAGGTGAAAATTGTAATACCCTGTTTTAGAAATGTCTTCAATGGAAGTATTTATAAAAATTGTATCATAAAATAATTCACTATTTCTTGATTTAGCCCATCGGCAATTATAAAAAAGTTCATTATCAACTCTTTTTCCTTTTATCAAAGTATGAGAAAACAAACAATTACTATTATTGATGGTATTTGTATCCAAATCCAATTTTAACTCTTCTTGGAGTGAGCCGAAAATAATGCTATTTTCAACTACACAGTTATCGATAGGGAATAAATATTTATACCCGTTTTGCACAACATAATTATTAACCCTAAAAGACTCGACCTTACGTGCAGAATATCTATAATAATTTGCAAAAGTAGTGTGTACGACTTTGCATCTTCCACCATACATAACAAAGCATCCGGAAAGGCAATTACTGATTTCACTGTTATTAATAGTGACATCAGCATTTTGAGAATATATACCATAATTTCCGGAAGTATGAATTACAGAATTAAAAATCTCTAGCATAGGGAAATATCTACTAGACCCCAATGTAACAATCCCTGTAGACATACCATAGATTTTTACATTTTTAAATTTATAAGAATTTTGAGGATTTTGTAAATAAATACCTCCCCATTGATTCGGCATAAAAAAATATGGAGTACCATCAACATCTTGAACGGCATCAAATCTATCGCCTCTAATAATAATTGGAGATTCAAAAGACCCATCACAATTAAGTTCTCCATCCACAATGATATTAGCTCCCGAGTGCATTAACAATTGTGTTCCGGGTAATAATTTTAATTTAACGCCTTCAGGAACATAAACATACCCAAAAATCAGATAAGGAAGTTTGGAATCCCATACTTGATTTTCCGTTAGTATATACTTATTCAACACTATAGCATTCTTAGCTACAGCACATAATTGTAACTTATCTACGTTTCCATTATATGAAAATAAGATAGAATCACACACAACAATATTACGGCATTCTGATGTGTCTGAAATAGTAGTCTCTATAAAAACGTAAATAGAATCATTTGCTTTTATAACAATATCTTTTATCTCATTGTCTTCTGAAGGATAGCAACCATCTACATTTATTCTGAATGATGAATTACTATTAGAAGCCAACTTGATAGATGAAATATTTATAGCAAACTTATTTTCATTATATATTCTAACCTTTTTTGTAGGGGAAGCTTGGTTTATTAAAATAGTATCAAACACGATTGTGTCGCAAGAAAACGACAGATGATATTTTGAATCATAGCTTAAGTTTTCTTGTATACACCCTACAAAAAAAAGAGGTAATATAGAGATAATTACAAATATGATTTTAAATAATTTCATTTCCAATGACAAAACATAAATCCTAAGAACAAACGCGGACCGGTAACAAAGTCTTGCGAATGTTTTGAAACACTAAATAAATAATCGATTTTAGCTACAAAATGCACTCTATCTGTAATGGAATATTCCATTCCGACAAAAGGGGCAACTGCGATAAAAGGATACGATCTATAAGAGACTTTATCTTCTATTACAAAATCCTTCAAATTATTTTCGTACTTATTATAATCCGGGATTAAGACTGATTTATAACCACCTCCACCAAAACTGCCTCCACAAAAAACAGTCCATCTCTTAATTTCCCATTTCGAATCTAATAATATTCCGCCCCATCCGGCAGATGAATATCCTCCTAATTTATTGAACTTTGAGTTGGTAGCATACCCTTCCATTCCGACACGAAGATGGTTTCCAAACATAACTCTCATCGCTCCACCGATACCAAAGGCTGCACTTCTCAATCTACCGGTATATATAACTTCATCATCTTCATAAAGAGAAAACAAGCCGGATTGAGCGTATCCGGCATGCAACATCATACCACCGGAGTAGCCTTTAAAAGCCATCTTATTTTCATTATCTTGAACGTCATTTGCTGAAACATAAAAAATAGAAGAAAGAAAGATAACAACAATAAAATAAAAATGATCTTTTTGCATAGTAAAGAGTAAAATTATTATGTTTTAAACTATTGCAAAGGTAGTAAGATTATATCACATACACAAACGAAAAAAAAATTTATTTTGACTGACTTTTTAATTACAATAGCAAGTAAAATCAAAATAATATTTTACCTTTGCATATTAAAATGTATGTACATTTCCATTTTACAAACGTCTAATGATTAAGCAAATACAAAAATACATCATATTACTAATTACTACTCTTTGTGTTGTTTTAAGTCCTATTTCAAGCACAAATAATGTCTGTGTTTCGTTACCATGGAATAATTTATTTCGCCACAATAACATACCGGATAGTATATCTATTTTACCGGCATACTGTTCCGGGTTCGACATCCATTACCATACAGATAGAAAAGCCGGAATATGGGCCCTTTCTCCTCAAACCGCTCACTTTTATGGTTTAATAGTAAACGAGGAAATTGATGAGAGATATGATGTTCAAAAAGCGACAAACGCAGCTATTAATTATCTTAATGATTTGTATTCCAACTACAATGATTGGAATCTTGCCATATTGGCATTTTTAGATAGCCCTATTTCCTTAAATAAAACGTCTGGAAAATATAACATAGACTTTAACAATTTAGGAAATGATGATGTACGCCTTTTATATTCAAAGATATTGTCAAGAAAAGAATTTTTTAATAACAAAATTGTATTCGAACAGATACCATTTCAAGACATAATCGATGAAATAGATTCTATTTATTATCATACGAACCACAAACTAATAACAATTAATCAACCAATAAGGCTTACCGTATTTTGTGACTCATTACATATTTGCAAGGCAGATTTTTTTAAATACAATGGTAAGATATTAAATAGCACGGAATGGCTTGGTACTTCTGAGCAACTTTACATTCCTAATTGGATAGACACTGAAGCAATAGAAACATTATATGAATTAGAAAACACTTATTTATGCAACCAGATATTAATCAAGCAACAAGAAGAAGAGGCGAGACAACAAGCATTAAAAAAATCTATTGAAGAGGCGAATGCCACAAAAATATACAAAGTAAAATCCGGCGACACTTTAAGTTACATTGCTAAAAAACATCATGTGACCGTGAAACAATTAAAGGAGTGGAACAATTTGAAGTCGGATATAATACAAATAGGTCAAAAAATTAAAATCAAACAACAATGAAAATACGCAATATCATATTATTCATCACTTGTGTATACACCTTATTAGGGCTAATAAGTACCTTTTTCCCTGAAGAAGGAGTAACATTTAAAGCCACAACTTTAACGTTTCCCAATATATCCAATGTATTAGGTCAAAATACGGAGAATACGGAGAATAATGAAGTAAATACCGAGATATCAGATGATATAAAAAACTATCTGCTTGCTCAAAAAGAATCTGATGATTATCGTCACAAATATAAAGCTTTAACAAGTCCACACGCTATTAGTTTTCCGAATGATAGCATTGAATGGATGAACTCTGTATTCGACGAATTTGAAAAGGCAGAAAAAAAATGTATTAGGGTAATACATTATGGTGATTCACAGATAGAGGAAGATAGAATAACAGGAACATTGCGAGAATATCTTCAAAGTACATTCGGAGGATATGGAGTCGGTATGGTGCCTTTAATACAAAAAGTACCAACATCGGCAATTTCTCAAACATCTAATATGGAATTAGATAGATATGCCGTTTTTAATGCAGAAACTAGAAAAACTGATTTTAAGGATTATGGACCCCTTGGACAATCTTTCATTTTAAAAAATTCAATTACCATTACTTTCAATAAATTAAATTACTCATACACACAACGAAGAACAAAAAAATTCGGCAACATCACTATATTATTTCAGAGTGATTACCCACTAACAGCAACTGCTTTTGTCAACAACAAACCGATAACCACTACTTCAAAAATAGGGGACACAAAATTAAACATTGACATTCCGGACTCTACTACAAATATCAGTCTAACAATAAACGGCAACGCCACTATATTCGGAATTATGGTTGATGGTAACGGCAAAGGTATTCAAGTAGATAATGCTGCGATGAGGGGTTGTTCCGGAACTATATTTACAAGTATTTCTTCTTCTTCATTAGCTACATACTACTCTAAAAACAATGTACCATTGATAATCATGCAATATGGAGGAAATTCCATGCCATATATAAAATCTACCAAACAGATAGAATCTTATTGCAAAAATATTTCACGACAATTCAGGTATTTAAAAAAGATTTCCCCTAAATCAAAAATCTTGTTTATTGGTCCATCGGATATGGTAGACAGAACGACCCGACAAACATATTCTCATATGGAAGACTTTATAGATAGTTTAAAATCTACATGCTTCAATAACGATGTAGCTTATTGGGATTTATATAAAAACATGGGAGGTAACGGTTCTATGACACAATGGGTTAACAATAAATTAGCCGGAACGGATTATATACATTTCTCTAGAGAAGGATCGAAAAAAGCAGGATTAATGCTTTGTGACGGAATCCAATCCGCATATGAATATTATATATACAAAAAAGAAAGCTCCCTTAATATTGAAGAAAACGAGCAAGCACAAACCCCTTTCAAATCCACGGTAAATCAATAAAATGAAGCGATTACTCATTTCTTTAATACTAACGACGTCTCTATCCTTGTTTGCACAAGAGCTTACAACAGATACTCTTCTATTCACAAGAGACTACACCACCGTACTGCCGTTACAAGTAGGGGTAGACTATTATGATTGTGTAAAATACAATTCAAACAGACTAATTTTTCCGGGCGATAGCATAAAATTCAATAGAGTATATAATCAATTGGATTCTCTATCTCTCTTTGGTAAAGGCAAGATGAATATTGTACATATAGGGGGGTCTCACGTTCAAGCAGATGTATTCACAAATCAATTACGAACAAATTTTGCGAACATACAAGAATCTATGGTATCAGATAGAGGTATCATATTTCCTTTTTCTGCTGCAAAAACCAATAATCCTCAAAACTATTCCATTTCTTATGAAGGAACGTGGACTAAGGTTCAGAATTCTCGACCTCCAATTTCTAGTGACTTAGGAATTACCGGATATTCCATAACAAGCAACAAATCTTTCTCGTCTATTTCCTTTAATTTAAATCCGCATAACAATACTCTGTGGCAATACAAAAAACTCACTCTTCTATATTCGATAAAAAACGAATTATATGAGCCATACTTAGTAATTAATAAAGATACTATTGCCGGCATACAAGAGGGTGATGTAATGATATACAATCTTCATTCATACGAAAGTACCGGAAAGATAATATTGGATTTAGCCTCTAAACACAACTATTATTATACAAAATATCAAGAATCATTTTCTTCGATAAACAATATTGTTGATGATAATATTATATTCTCTAATGATGCCATTAATACCGAAAACTTTGAAATTAGTTTGGAATCAGACAGAGGAACAACAGATTATTACACACAAGATAGTATCATTTCCGAAACAGACTCAATACCGACATATAATGATAGTATACAAGTAATTAGTAATAATGTTAACGATAATGATATTAATTTTACTATATACGGACTATTGCCTACTACAAATTTTGCCGGAATAACAGTTCACTCTTTAGGAGTAAATGGAGCTTCATTACGATCTTGGTTAAGATGCAATTTATTTGAAGATCAACTTCAATACATTCAACCTGATTTAGCAATCTTAAACATAGGAATTAATGATGCTAACGTACCTTCAAAAGAATTCAATGCAGAATTATTCAAGCAGAAATACAACGAATTAATCGCACTTTTATACTCCAACAATCCTGATTGTGCAATTATTTTCATCACCAATAACGATTGCATATTACGTTTAGGGCGGAAAACAAGATACACAAATCCCAACGGAAAAGTAGTACAAAAAGCTATTTACGAATTAGCACAAGAACACAATGCAGCAGTATGGGATTTATACGACATTATGGGCGGATATGGTTCATCTAAAGTATGGATGAATAAAGGATTAATTAATAAAGATCGCATTCACTTTACAATTAACGGATATAAATTATTAGGTAATTTATTGTACAACTCTATCATATACGATTGGATGTACAAAAATTAAGATTATGGACTCAATAATTAACTTCTTGTCAAGAATATTCGCATTTGATGCCAACTCACCATTATTGTTTACACAATTCTATTTTTGGGCATTCTTTGCAATAGTATTCGCTATATTCTCTTTAATAAAGTCAAAAAGGCTATTAAAGATATCATTTCTATTTTTTGTAAGTCTATTCTTCTATTATAAGACGAGCGGACTCTTTGTGCTGCTTTTATTATTCGCAACAATATCCGACTTTACTATTGCTAAACAAATATATAAATCTACCAAAAATAGTACGAAAAAATTATTTGCATCACTTAGTGTAGTAATTAATTTAACGGTATTGTGCTATTTCAAGTATTCGTATTTTATAATAAATATCATAAACACTATTTTCGGCACATCATTAGAAGTTGTTGATATTTTTGCAGAAATAGGTAATGTGCTATGTGGATATACACGTTTCAGCGTAGACTCCATAATTTTACCTGTAGGTATATCTTTTTATACGTTCCAAACCATCAGCTACACATTAGATGTATATAGGAAAAGAATAACTCCGATTAGAAATATATTGGATTATGGCTTTTACGTATCATTTTTTCCTCAACTCGTAGCAGGTCCTATAGTACGAGCTGCAGAATTTATTCCTCAGATATACAAACCATATTTTTTAAGCAGAAGGCAATTCGGCATTGCAGTATTTTGGATAATAAACGGCTTAGCAAAAAAGATTATTTTAAGCGATTATTTAGCCGTAAATTTTATAGATAGAATATTTGAAACGCCACTACTCTATTCCGGATTTGAGAATTTAATGGCACTATTTGCATATTCATTGCAAGTATATGCCGATTTTTCGGGATATACCGATATTGCAATAGGAGTAGCAATGCTAATGGGATTCTATCTTCCAAAGAATTTTAACTCACCATACAAAGCTCCCAATGCTTCTAATTTCTGGAAGAGATGGCACATTTCACTATCAAAATGGCTTCAAGATTATTTGTATATACCGTTAGGAGGTAATAGGAATGCTACTTTTGGAACATATTTTTGGATAATATTAATGTCATTGATTGGAATATTGTTATCCGGAAGTTGGATTATCGCCGCAATAATGATAGGCATAGCCACAGCTATAACTATCTGGGGCTTGGTAGTAAAAGAAAAGAGGAATAAAATTATTACAAATCTAAACCTCATGGTTACTATGTTATTAGGTGGTCTATGGCATGGTGCCAGTTTAAACTTTGTAATTTGGGGTGGTTTAAATGGTATTGGAATAGTGATATACAAAATATGGCGAAGCCTAAGTATGAATAAAAAGTTTGTTGTAATTCTACTTACAGCAATTATATTATACTTACTTACCATACTATCTCCTTTGCCAATATGGAATATACTATTTATTTGGGTATGCATAATAACGATAGGAACTTTTGTAAGATGGATTTACAGCAAGACGAATTTTAAAAATTCATTTAGTAATATAGGCAATATTTGGGGTATCTTTCAAACCTTTGTTTTTATTAGTTTTACTCGATTGTTTTTCCGTTCCGGATCAAATCTTGACCCGGCATTAGCAAACGAGCAAGCATGGGTTACAGCACAAAATATGATACACCAAATAGGCTCAACTTGGGATTTCAACATTATCCCATCGATTTTTCAAACATATTCAAAAGTATTCATATTATTCTTGGTTGGCATGTTAATACATTGGATACCGGACAAAGCAAAACGCTGGTATCGTATTAATTTTTCTCTTCTACCTTTACCGATAATGGCAATAATAGTAGTATTAGCGATATTTATTATTTGCCAATTCTTAACATCTAATTTACAAGCATTTATTTACTTTCAATTCTAATCTACTATGTCAAACTTTATTCATTTACATGTACATACAAATTACTCTATCCTTGATGGAATGTCAAGGACAAAAGATTTAGTAAAAAAATGCCAAAAATACGGTATGAATGCCCTTGCCATAACAGACCATGGCAATATGTTTGGTATAAAAGAATTCTCAGAAATATGTGAAAGTGCAAATGACGAAATAAATAAAGAGATATCTAAAAAAGAAGAATCTATAAAAACAATAGAAACTAAAATTGCGGAAGGGAGTGCCACTGAAGAAGAAATTTCGAAAATAGAGACATATAAATCCGAGATATTATCACTTCAAAAACAGCATATTAAGCCAATTATCGGATGCGAAGCATATTGTGCCAGACGCACACTATACGATAAAGACCCATCAATTACTTTTATAAACGAAAATGGAAAAGCACAAAAAACAGATGCATCCGGTTACCACTTAATATTGTTAGCAAAAAATGCTATAGGTTATCAAAATCTATGTATGTTAATTTCCATTGCATGGATTGATGGAAATTATTATCGCCCGAGGATAGACAAAAATATACTAAAACAATATCATGAAGGGCTCATAGTATGTTCTGCATGTCTTGGAGGTGAAATACCACAACTTATTATGGCTGGTAAACTAAAAGAAGCAGAAGAAAGCATATTATGGTTTAAAGAAATTTTCGGTGATGATTATTATTTAGAGATACAACGACATAAGACAGACAAACCTGGAGCCGACCAAAATACATACCAGAAACAAATGAAAGTCAATGAAAAAATCATTGAATTAGCACGAAAAACCAACACAAAAATCGTAGCTACAAATGACGTTCATTTCGTTGAAGAGAAACACGGCGACATACACGACTTACTCATCTGTCTTTCAACCAAAAAAGATATTAACGATCCAAATAGGATGCGTTACACAAAGCAAGAATGGCTAAAAACCCCGGATGAGATGGCTGAAATTTTCTCCGACATACCGGAAGCTCTTGAAAACACTTTGGAAATAGCGAATAAAGTAGAAGTATATAATTTAGACCGCGACCCTTTAATGCCTGTATTCAGTATTCCTGAAGAATTTGGCACAGAAGAAGAATACAGAAAAAAATTCAGCACGGAAGACCTATTTAACGAGTTTACAAGAGACGAAAACAACAACGTTGTATTATCAGAAAAAGAGGCAAATGATAAAATAAAAAAATTAGGAGGATACGACAGACTCTATAGAATAAAATTAGAAGCTGATTACCTCAAAGAACTTACAATAAAAGGGGCGAAGAAACGATACGGCGACCCAATTCCGGAAAATGTAATGCAACGGATTATCTTTGAATTGCATGTGATGAAAACGATGGGATTTCCGGGATACTTTCTTATTGTACAAGACTTTATAAAAGCAGCACGAAATATGAATGTATCTGTAGGACCGGGTCGTGGCTCTGCAGCCGGATCCGTTGTAGCCTACTGTTTAACAATCACAGATATCGATCCTATAAAATACGATTTACTGTTTGAGAGATTTTTGAATCCAGACCGTATCTCACTTCCTGATATAGATATCGACTTTGACGATGATGGAAGAAATGAAGTATTAAAATGGGTCACTGAAAAATACGGAAAAGAAAAGGTGGCACACATCATAACGTATGGAACAATGGCAACGAAATCGAGTATAAAAGACGTAGCCAGAGTAAATAACATACCATTAGATATTGTCAAAGAGATCACAGATGCCATTCCTGATAAATTTCCGGAAGACAAAGTTGATGCAAAAGGAAAGTCACTACCTGTCAACATCAATAACTGCATAAAAGAGATTCCTTTTATCAACGATTTATATAACAATAAATTGGAGATAAAAGACACTCTCGACAATGCCTCCCTTCTTGAAGGCACTGTAAGACAAACAGGTATACATGCATGTGGTGTAATTATCGGAGCTGATGACTTAAGAAAATTTGCCCCACTTTCTACAGCCATTGACAAGAAAGTTAATGAAGAAGTATTGGTAACACAATATTCCGGTAAGGTTATAGAAAAGATTGGTCTGATAAAAATGGACTTTTTAGGGCTAAGTACACTATCCATTATTAAAGAAGCGCTCAAAAATATCAAACACTCTAAAGGAATTGATTTAGACATAAATAAAATCCCCATCGACGACCCACTAACCTTTGATTTATTTAGTAAAGGAAAAACGATAGGCGTATTCCAATTTGAATCTCCCGGTATGCAGAAATACCTTAAAGATTTGAAGCCATCTAAATTTGAAGACCTTATTGCAATGAACGCACTCTACAGACCGGGACCAATGGAAAATATTCCAAACTTCATTGCAAGAAAACATGGACTTGAGGAGATAAAATACGACATCCCTTGTATGAAACAATATTTGGAAGAGACGTATGGCATTACCGTGTATCAAGAGCAAGTCATGCTACTATCACGATTGTTAGGCAACTTTACTCGTGGTGAATCCGACACATTACGTAAAGCTATGGGTAAGAAAAACCGCAAAATGCTTGATAAAATGAAGCCTCAATTTATTAACAATGGTGTAAAAAACAATCATGACCCAATAGTATTGGAAAAGATATGGGGTGAATGGGAAAAATTCGCATCATACGCATTCAATAAATCGCATGCAACATGCTATGCATGGGTAGCATATCAAACAGCATATTTAAAAGCACACTACCCTGCAGAATATATGGCAGCGAACTTAACCCGCAATAAAGATGATATTAAGGAGATTACTAAATTCATGACGGAATGTAAACAACTCAACATCCCATTAAAGGGTCCTGATATCAACGAATCTGAATTAAATTTCTCCGTAACTAAGGATGGTTGTATACGTTTTGGATTAGCAGGAATAAAAGGTGTTGGTGAAGGACCGTCAGTAGCCATAATCAATGAACGAGAGCAAAATGGATTCTTTAAAAATACTTTTAACTTCTTAGAAAGAATCGACACTCGCTCTTGTAATAAAAAAACAATAGAGTCGCTCGGGCTATCAGGTGCTTTTGATAACTTCAACGACATCTCCAGGACTGCATTTATCAAAGACAAAAACTACAATGAGAAAAAAGAGATAATACTCGATAAACTCGTACAATATAGTAATGATTTTCAAAAAGCAAAAAACAATAACACTATTACGCTTTTTGATGATTTTACCGAAGAGATAGAGACTAAAAAACCACTGATTATACCGGAACAAGAAGTTGATATATTAGAAAAACTAAAGAATGAAGCAGATGTGATAGGAGTTTATATTTCCGCTCACCCTTTAGATTTACATAAAAATGCTATTAAATATGGCACATCAACCACGATAGCGGAATTAAAGGAGAAATTCGATAAAAAAATTCAATCGGCATTCACTATAGGAGGAATAACAACATCAATTAGAAAAGGGAAAGATAAAAACGGATATGATTATGCATTCATGACTATATCTGATTATACCGGAGAAATAGAGATTCCTTTTTTCACAAAAAAATATATCGAATTTAAGAATTATTTTGAAGAAAAAACGTATCTATTGATTAAAGGAGAGATAAAACCAAAATGGTCCGACTCTAAATATAAACCGAAAAATGCAGATAGCAATCAGGAATTTGACAAAGTAATATCAAACATAAGTTTAATAGACGACACTTTCTTATCCAGTAAAAAGGAATTGATAATCACAATAAAAAGCGACATATTAAATTCTGAAATTAACCATGACCTATATAGTGTAATCTTACCTCCACAAAGTAAAGGTGGCAACCAATTCTTGACTGTAAACTACATAGATATGGATAATAATACGACATATAATTTAAAGTCACACAAGCGAATAATAATCACCAACGAATTAATAAACGCATTAGAATTATATTGCGACAAATATAATATAGAATTTAAATTAAATTAGGAGAATTATCATCAATATATAATAATAAAGTTGTATCTTTGCGCTTGGAAATCTGAAGACAATAACAATTAAAAAACAATCAAATATGGCATTAAAATTAACAGACGCTACATTCAATGAAGTAGTAGCAAACAATGAAGTTGTATTAGTAGACTTTAGCGCCACATGGTGTGGACCTTGCAAATCATTAAGTCCTGTTATAGACAAAATAGCAGAGAAATACGAAGGCAAAGCAGCTGTTTGCAAGATGGATATCGAAGAATGTCCAGACACTACAGAGCAATTTGGTATTCGCAGTGTTCCTACATTGATTTTTATTAAAAACGGCAAACAAGCCAACAAAATAGTAGGAGCTACAAACGAAAGTAAAATTACAGATGTATTGAATAGTCTTCTCTAAAAAGCAATTAATTTACCCGACTGCAAATTTATTTCAGCCGGCAAAAAGCCGAAATCCATTACATTTTGGATTTCGGCTTTTTCAGTAATAATATTTCGAGCCAACACATCACAAGAAATAAAGGCTGAAAAACTACAAAGAGAGTAATTGGCAATCTTTTTACATTCTCATTAACTATAAAATGAAATAAAATTTGTACCTTTGCATTTGAAAGAAAAAGTAAATTGACATCGATGGATAAAATACGCAATTTTTGTATAATAGCGCACATTGACCATGGTAAAAGTACTTTAGCAGACAGGCTTTTAGAATACACACATACTGTTGAAGCCAAAGATTTGCAAGCCCAAGTACTTGATGATATGGATTTGGAAAGAGAACGTGGAATTACAATAAAAAGTCACGCCATTCAGATGAAATACAAGTATGAAGGTGTAGACTACACATTAAATCTTATAGATACTCCGGGGCACGTAGACTTTTCATATGAGGTATCCAGATCTATAGCCGCTTGCGAAGGTGCTCTATTAATAATTGACGCAACACAAGGTATTCAAGCACAAACTATATCTAACTTATATATGGCATTAGAGCACGACCTTACCATTATTCCCGTAATGAATAAAATGGATATGGATAGTGCCATGCCGGAAGAGGTAGAAGACCAAATTGTAGACTTAATAGGTTGTGACCGCTCTGAAATAATCAGAGCAAGTGGAAAAACCGGAATGGGAGTTAAAGAGATATTAGATGCTATAGTAACGCGCATTCCTGCCCCGGTAGGAGATCCGGATGCTCCACTACAATGCCTTATTTTCGATTCTGTATTTAATTCATTCAGAGGAATTATTGCATATTTCAAAATCGTCAATGGCACGATAAATAGTGAAGACCTTGTTAAGTTTGTAAATACCGGAAAGGAATATGAAGCTAACGAAATCGGTATTCTCAAGCTTGATATGGTACCGCAAAAAAAACTATCGGCAGGCAACGTCGGATATATTATTTCCGGAATAAAAACATCGAAAGAGGTTAAAGTAGGAGATACTATCACCCATGTAAAGCGCCCTTGTGACAAGGCTATTGAAGGTTTTGAAGAAGTAAAACCTATGGTTTTTGCCGGAGTATATCCTATTGATCCGGAGGATTTCGAAGACTTAAGATCTTCACTTGAAAAATTGCAATTAAATGATGCATCACTAACGTTCGATCCAGAATCTTCTGCTGCATTAGGTTTTGGATTCAGATGTGGATTCTTGGGAATGCTCCACATGGAGATTATTCAAGAACGCCTTGATAGAGAATTTAACATGAACGTTATCACAACAGTACCTAACGTATCATATAAAGTATATACCAATAAAGGCAATTGTTTGGAAGTACATAACCCTTCCGGCTTACCTGATATTACTGAAATCGACCATATCGAAGAGCCATACATTAGAGCATCAGTAATAACACGTACAGATTACATCGGGCAAATAATGACGCTGTGCTTAGGCAAACGAGGCGAATTGATAAAACAAGAATATGTATCGGGTAATCGTGTTGAGCTTATTTATGATATGCCATTAGGGGAGATAGTGTTTGATTTTTACGACAAGTTAAAGAGTATCTCAAAAGGATATGCATCATTCGATTACCACACAAATGGATTTAGAAATTCCAAATTGGTAAAACTCGACATATTATTAAACGGCGAATCTGTAGATGCACTTTCCTCATTAATTCATTTCGACAACGCATATAATCTTGGAAGAAGAATGTGCGAAAAGCTTCAAGAACTTATTCCAAGGCAACAATTCGATATAGCGATTCAAGCTGCAATTGGTGCAAAAATCATAGCGAGAGAAACAGTAAAAGCCGTTCGCAAAGACGTTACAGCAAAATGCTACGGAGGTGATATTTCAAGAAAAAGAAAACTCCTTGAAAAACAAAAACGAGGTAAAAAACGCATGAAACAAATAGGTAATGTGGAAGTACCTCAAAAAGCTTTCTTAGCAGTATTAAAATTAGATTAATATTAAACTAATAACATAAACACAAACTAACATGATTTTATCTACAACAACAGTTACAGGTATTCCTTTATGGGCGTCTATACCTTTTGTTATTATGCTGTTAATGATAGCAATAGGTCCGCTCGTTATGGAGCATTGGTGGGAAAACAACAAAAACAAACTTATAGTTTCTTGTGTATTAGGAATCCCAACAGCAATTTACTTGGTAATTAATGGATTAACAGCCAATTTGGAGCATCAAATTTTTGGTGATTACATTCCATTTATCGTATTATTAACATCTCTATTTGTTATAACCGGAGGAATACATCTAAGTGGTGATATTCAAGCAAAGCCTATTATCAACACTTTATTCCTTGGCATTGGTTATGTTTTAGCTTCATTTACAGGAACTACCGGAGCAGCAATGCTTTTAATTCGTCCTGTAATCGAAACCAATTCTCAACGTAAATTCAAAACACATACTATCTTATTCTTTATCGCATCAGTAGCAAACTGCGGTGGTTTACTCTCTCCTCTCGGAGATCCTCCATTGTTATTATTATACCTAAGAGGAGCCAAATTTACATGGTTCTTAAATATGACACCGGAATGGCTTGTAGCAGGTGCATTATTATTAATCATCTATTTCTTTGTAGATACTTACTACTACAAAAAAGAAGATAAAGAATCATTAGCTTTGGATGCTGCCAACATAAAGCCATTAAAGATAACAGGATTGGTTAACTTGATTTACCTTGCTGGTGTTGTTTGCGCCGTTGCATTTATCAACCCTAATATCATTCCTGATATGGTGGATAATCCGGAAACAGGATACGTTGCTCCTATATGGTTAAAATTCTTGAGAGAGATAATATTGGTATCCCTTATCTTTATGTCTATGTATACAACTAAGAAGCAAGTTAGAGAAGACAATAAATTCACTTGGGCTCCGATTATAGAGGTAGCTGTACTCTTCTTAGGAATTTTTGTAACAATGACTCCTACACTACTCTACTTGAATGAGCATGCTAACTCTTTCGGACTTAATAAACCATACCAATTCTTCTATATAACCGGTTTACTTTCATCCTTCTTGGACAATGCTCCTACTGCAGTTGCCTTCCATAGTGTAGCATCACAATTAGCTCCTATTGCAGGAGAACCTATTGTTGCAGGTGTATCCGAAATATTATTAAAAGCTATTGCAATAGGTGCTGTATTCTTCGGTTCAATGACTTACATCGGTAATGGACCAAACTTTATGGTTAAGGCTATTGCAGAAGAAAACGGTATTAAAATGCCTTCATTCTTCGGTTATATCCTCAAATTCTCTTTGGTAGTATTATTACCAATTTATATCATAGTACAATTAATTTTCTTCTTATAATATTTAGAGGCGACATTTAGTCGCCTCTTTTTTTCTATGAAAAGCCCGAATAACATTATCAGAACCAATTGGATTAAACTATTTTCCTTGAACTTTGTAGGAGTACTCAACGATAATTTTATGAAGCACTCCATCATTTTTGTAGCTACTCTTTGGAACTTACCCTCATATTTAAATAAAAGCACTATTATATCCATCATAAGCGCATCTTTAGTTATTCCGTACATCTTACTATCTCCATATGCAGGAGACATAGCACAAAGATATAACAAACAAAAAATTATTAACTTAATGAAGTTGTTAGAAATTCCAATTACACTAATTGCATTTTTAGGATTCTATTTTCAATCTATCATTATATTAACATTAGCGATTTTATTGATGGGAATACAAAGTTGCATTTATTCCCCGGCAAAATATGGACTTATTAGAGATGTTGAAGGAGAAAAGAAAGTAGCTTTCGGTAGTGGAATGTTTGAAATGATGGCTTTTCTTGGTATCCTTTTAGGTACTTTGTTTGCAGGGTACACTGCCGACCATTACACATGTTGGACCGTTGGCACAATAATGATAATACTATCTATAATTGGAGTTAGCTTATCACGATCATTAAAAATAAACGAAGAAGTAAATATTAAAGAAAAAGAGAATTACAATCCTATTATCTTTTTACGAGACTCTTATAGATTTACACGCAATTTTGCTAATTTAAATTCTGCTATTTTCGGCGCATCACTATTATGGTTAGTCGGTGGGTTATTACAAATGAACGTAATATTACATTGCACCAACACGCTTTCTATGGACAATACAAATTCAGGAATAGTTTTAGCCATGGCGGCAATAGGTATAGCAATAGGATGTAGTGTAACGGGTTTTATCTTAAAAAATAATAATCCGAATGTTTTCATTATATCCGGATTATTAGGAGTAGCATTATGTATGCTGTTGATAATTATCTTTAAGCCGGAAAACTATGTATTACATTTACTAATCTTTTTAACGGGTATATTCGGAGGACTTTTTCAAGTACCATGTCTTACTATAATTCAGAAGGCTCCAATAGGCAAAAAATTAGGAAGCGTATTAGCATACGTAAACCTCTTGACATTTATATTCGTACTAATTGGCGCCGGGATATTCAGTATATCAACATCTCTATCAAAAGAAAACAGCTATTTGGTTTTTGGTATCATTGCTATAATATGCTTGATATCAACACCTTTATATCTCAATCAAAACAAAAAAACTTTACCGTCTAAAGCTAAATAAGTATTTTCGAAGATTTGTTTTGCCTCATCTAAGAACAAAGAAAAATCCCTATAACGAGAAGAGTAATGCCCAATAATAAGTTGCTTTACTTCTGCTTTTTTTGCAAATGTAGCAGCATCAGAAGCAGAAGAATGTAAAGTAATTTTAGAGCGAGCAACATCTTCTTTTAAAAAAGTAGCCTCATGATATAGGCAATCGGCTCCATAAACGAGCTCCAAATTTTTTTCTGAATAAGCAGTATCGGACATATATGCATATTTTTTAGGCTTATCAGCCGGAGTTGTCAACCTTTCGTTTGGAATTATTTCTCCATCTTCAGTAACAAAATCATCTCCTGCTTTGATATTTTTAAATTTGCATACAGGAATTTTATAAGCATCTGCCATTGCTCTATTCAAATGCCTCTCTGTAGCCTTTTCTTCAAATAAAAATCCGGAGGACGGAACTCGATGTTTTAATGGTAATGTAGTAATGACAACAGATTTATCATCATATATAATTTCACTCTTATAAGGTGAAAAAGATTCAAAATGAACAGAGAAAGGGAAATCTTGGCAGAAGTAATCAAACATAGGAGCAAATAATTTCTCCAAATCTGGATGTGCATGAATAGTAAAATCGGCCTTTCTTCCCGTCATCCCCAAAGTAGATATCAACCCCAATAACCCAAAGCAATGATCTCCATGCAAATGAGAAATAAAAATATGATTCATTCTTCCCACACTAACACCATACTCACGCAATTTAATTTGAGCACCTTCGCCACAATCAATCATAAATTGTTTATTGCGAAGAGACAAAACCTGTGAAGTATGGAAAGCATTAATGCCTCCCATTGCAGAACCACTACCTAAGATAGATAATTTAAACTCACTCATTTCTTTTGCACTAATACCCAAGCATCAGGGAATTTATCTATTATCGTAGCTATCACTGATTTTGCTTGAATATATTCATCACAAGAAGTAAGAAGCACTCTAAACATGCCTTTTTCATTAACAACGATAATTGGAGTGTATTGAGGCATCATAGAATTTTTGAGTTTTTCTGCATTTTCCTTTTTAGAAAAACTTCCTATCACTACATGGTAATTTTTTAATTGCACAGAGCCTTGACCCTCTACAACATCGAATTTTTCAGAGCGAGTAACTTCCTTAACCTCTTCCGAAACAATTTGTTTAGGTTGACTATCCACAACCGGAATTATTGTATCTTTTATTATAGGAGCAGGAGATGCAACCTCATCACCTTTCATCGGTTCATCTTTCGGCTCTTCATCTTTAATTATCTCTTCTTTTACTAATGAAGGCTCTTCTACAAATTCATCTTTACTGACAATAGTATGATTCTCAGACACCGGTACTACTTCAGCAACGGCATCTTCTTGAACTACATCTACTTTAATATTAGACTTATTATTATTTTCAGCAGTTGGTAATGTAACAGTTTTCTTTGACTTAGCCACAGCATAAGGACCGGGAACATCTTGTATTTTACAACTACAAACAAAGAGTACAACGCTCAGAGCCAACAATAATCTAATGATATATCTCATAATCTTCTAAATATTAATTATACATATTTACTGTAAGTGCAAAGGTAACAATAATTTTTAAACCATCAAAAAAGAGAATAAAAACTAATGGTAATTCTTTCTTTCCATATACAACTGCCATGAATTGAATATGTTTTGCCAAACGACATAACATCCGGCAGCCAAAGAAGAGAGAGGATTTAAATAGGTATTACACATCCAAATTGCTAAAATAGTATTTTTTTGCCCCAAAGACTGACCGCTTGCAATAGTATTTCCGTATGCTTTACCAACAATTTTCCCCAAGAAAAATTGTAATGCACAAGTAAATAACGACCCCACAGCCAATAATATTTCCGTATATCCATCTGCCGGTTGCTCAATAATTGCTTTAACTGTTATACCCATTGCAAGAGCCAAAGCAACTGCCCATAGATAAAATGCAAGTCCACTGATGTTTGATAATTTATCATGAACTTTAGGAGTAAATTTTTGCATCAATTGAGCCAATAAAAACGGACAAATAAGTAAAGGGAATATTTTACGAATAATAATCCAAAATGCACTCAAAAAAGACATGTTGTTATTATAGTGCGTAATCAAAGGAAATAACAAAGGCACTGCGATAGCCACAGCAATATTACACAATAAAGTATAAGTAGTAATACTTGCCACATTACCATGTAATTTGCTTGTTACAACTGCAGCTGCTGTAGCAGTAGGACATATTATACAAACCATCATTCCTTGTGCAACAATCTCATTTATAGGTTGCATTATATAATAAATTAACACAGAGCCCAATATCTCTATAATTAACAACCATAAATGATTTTTTGTAAAATGGATATCTTTCAATGATATTTTACAGAAGGTAAGCAGTAACATGCAAAATATCAATATCGGAGATAAAAAAGAAAGATATCCCATTACTTTATACCCAATACCACCGACTATCATGGCAATAGGGAGAGTCCAATCCTTTAAAAATTTCAACATATTAAAATATCAAGAAATCCTATTCTTATTAAAGTGTTTTACCACATAAGAATAAAAGAATATTAATGATACAACGCATAGTATTGTACCAAATATATAAACGATAGAAAATGAATATTTCTGAGAAATAATACCACCGCAAATCAAGCCAATACCAATACCTACATCCCATGAAGTCAGATATGTAGATGTAGCAGTACCACGCTGATTATGTTTACCAAGACACACAAATAACGTATTAAATGCAGGAAACATTGTGCCAAACCCTGCACCGACAAGGAATGCAACCGACAAGAATACAATATTTATAATTGAATGATAATTAATAGATATCCATGAGCACATTGCCAACATCATATAGCAGAATATGACATCAATGATACCAACAATTATCACTTGCGTTATATAGCCTTTATCTACTAATTTTCCGGAAAAAAGGCGTGATATCATCATACCCATTGCCATAAAAGTAAAGAAAAGACCACTGGAAATGGTTAAATTCAACTCTTTGGCATACAAAGCAATATATGTAGAAGTAACTCCATAAGGTATAGACAATAACAACAGTGCTATACCAGCAGGAATACCATTTACAAGGATAAATCTATCGAGAGATAGGGGAGTATTATTTGCTGAATTAATTTTTGACTTTGTTTTAACTTGAGAAGCCAAAAAAAGACCAATAGATCCTGATATAATTGAGAAAATGAATATAATATTAAACGAAAAATAATCGTGTAAGAAGAGCCCGACCATAGGACCTATTGCCATTGCGATATTATTTGCAAGTCCGTAATATCCAAGACCTTCTCCACGGCGCGAAGATGGCATAATATCTATTACTATAGTATTTCCGGCAACCGTAACAATACCAAAAGCAAGGCCATGAATAGCACGAAAGAAAACTACCATTACTATAGAAACGGCGACTATATAGCCACCAAATATTAACGTAAAGAGTAGATAGGTTAATAAATAAAGTGGCTTGCGAGAAAACATATCCAAAATATATCCCGCAAACGGACGAACCAGCAGTGCCGCAATAGTATAACACGACAAAACAATACCAACAACACCGTTAGTTGCTTGAAAACACTCTTGCAGATAAAACGGCAGTATTGGCATCAATAAGTAAAAGGCAAAAAACAGTAAAAAATTCGCCCCTAAAATACAGAAAAAACTACCTGTAAATAACTTATCTTTCCCCATTTAAAAATATAATTTTCAACGCATTACAACATAACATTAGACCAAACAAATGTTGTAATCAAATCAAATACAAAGGTAATGTATTTTCACTTGATACGATAATGAAAACGGAAAAATAAAATATTATTTCACAGAAAAAAATCTATCTATATCTGTACTATTAAGGGTTTTAATAATCATAGAACCATTAGGAGCAAAATACGGATTTGAACTATCGAGAAGAACATTCATCACCTCCTTTCTTTGTTCTTGAGATAGCAACGAAACTTTCTTTACTTTAGAATAATTTTCAGATACCGTCTGCGCTAAAGCTATTTTTAAAGAATCTATACCATTATCCTCCGACTTAATTTTATCAACGACTTCACGAAGCAAGTCTGAAACATTTATAGGTTCATCACTTATTAAAGCAGGAATAGCCTCAATTTGAATCATATTTTTTCCAAAATCAGACAAGACAAAACCCAAATTTTTCAGTTCTATTTCTATTTCATTTAAAATACACTTCTCGTCGTCGCTAACATCCATTATTTCAGGGAATAATAATTTTTGGCTTATAGATAATCCATTATTCTCCAATAATTTAAGTACCTTATCATAATATATTCGCGAATATGCGCTTTTTAAATCCACAAGATATAAATTATTTGAAACAAAAACGAGGTATTTATCGGCAAATAAAATGGATTCGTTAAAAGAAAAATTGATTTTATCTTGATTATCGGTATCTATATCAACGATTAAATCATCTGTTCTATCAAAATTTCCTTGAATATGAACTTTTACTTCCGAACTCTTCTTAGAGTCAAATAGAGACTCCCAATTACGAACATTGCTTTTAGTAGATGCATTATTAAATGGATTATAATTGGGATTATAAGATATTTTAGGCATTTGAGGCACCTCATTTTTTGAGAGAACGGGCATATCTATCTTGCCTTCAACATCAAAATCTATAGGAGGAATAATATTAAATTTACCCAAAGCCTCTTTAATAGCAACCACTAATATTGACCATATTTCACGCTCGTTTTCAAACTTTATCTCGGTCTTTGTAGGATGAATATTCACATCTATAGTGGCAGGGTCGACGGTAAAAGAAAGGAAAAACATTGGCAACACATCACCCTCTATCATACGTTCATATGCTTGTGCAACCGCTCTTCTAAAATAAGGGTGATTCATATACCTACCATTAACAAAAAAATACTGTGGAACATTTTTGCCTGCGCTTTGAGGGATACCTACATAACCTTCTATTTTAACTATTAAAGTATCTACCTCAACGCGAACCAATTGTTCCATAATATTTCTTCGTTTTCTGGAGAAAACATCAACAATACGTTTTTTTTGATTAGAAGAGATGATATCAAAAATAATATCTTTATCGGAATACAATCGGAAAGCGACAGTAGGATTTGCAAGAACTATACGATACATTTCTTGAATAATATTTCGCAGTTCCGTTTCATCTGATTTTAAAAATTTACGTCTTGCCGGTACATTAAAGAAGAGGTTTTTTATCGTAAATTGAGTACCTTCAGGACATTGAACTATCTCTTGAGAAATAATTTTAGAGCCTTCTATAGTAATAGCGGTTCCTAATTCACTACCTTTTAATTTGGTACGCAAGTCAACTTGAGCAACAGCAGCTATAGAAGCCAAAGCTTCTCCACGAAAGCCCATAGTAGAAATAGAGAACAAATCTCTTGCATCACTAATTTTACTTGTAGCATGGCGTTCGAAAGCCAAACGGGCATCAGTTTCTGACATACCTTTACCATTATCAATAACTTGCACAGAAGTTTTTCCGGCATCTTTAACAATGACAGTAATAAGGGTAGCTCCGGCATCAATAGAGTTTTCTACGAGCTCTTTAACCACAGAAGCCGGACGTTGTATCACTTCTCCTGCAGCTATTTGATTGGCAACAGAATCGGGAAGTAGGTGAATTATATCCATTTACAATGTCAAATAATCAACAGACGAAAAATACAAATATGCAACTAAAGCCAACAACACCAAAATAATAATCAGTAATCTAATATTAGAAGATCTTTTTTGACGTTGAAAATCACTATCATTACTGACTTCTACACCATTTTCGTGTAATCGACGGAATGTACCCCTTTTTATGGAAGAAACAAAAGGTTTATTTTCATCCTGAATACCTAATTCTTTATTAACACGTTCTTCTCGTTCTTGACGCTCCTCTTTCTCCGGATCATAATAAATATACTTATGTCGATAAGGACGCGGTTTCGGTGTTCTAAAAAAAGAAATTCTCATATCGTATATTAAATATATTTATCATTAAATTTATCTTCTGCATCTTGTACGAATTGACGTATTTTTGCCTCTTCTTCTCGTTTGCAAATTAATAATACATTATTATTACGGGCAACAAGATAGCCGTTCAAACCGTCAATAACGGCAAGTTCTTCTTTAGGTAGAACAATTATATTCTCATTAGAATCATACAATAATGTATTACCATTCTTCACATTTTGATTTTCATCCTTAGGACAAATTTCGTACAGAGAATTCCAAGTGCCGAGGTCTGACCATCCAAAGTCTGCTTGCATAACGTATACATTAGGTGATTTTTCCATTATACCATAATCTATTGAAACATTTTGGCATAAAGGATATATTCTATCAATAAAGGCTTGCTCTTCAGCTGTATTATAGACATCATTACCGGATTCAAATTTATCAGCAATTTCAGGCAGAAGTTGTTCGAATTCTTTTATAATAACCTCTGCTCTCCACAAGAACATTCCGGAGTTCCATAAAAAGTCGCCCATAGAAACGAATATCTTAGCCATTTCCAAATTAGGTTTCTCTGTAAAAGTTTTCACTTTACGTAAATTAGTAGAACCCATTTCCATTTGAATATATCCGTATCCGGTTTCAGGACGAGTAGGTTTCATACCCAATGTAAGCAAAACATCTTCGTTTTCAATAAAATCCAATCCGGATTTAATCACCTTAGTATACTCTTTTTCGTTTGTAATAAGATGATCTGAAGGCAATACCAATAGTTTAGCAGCCGGATTTTTTCTATAAATTTTATAAGTAGCGTAAGCTATACATGGTGCGGTATTACGACGTAAAGGCTCAAGAAGGACTTGATTTTCTGACAACTCCGGTAATTGTTCTAAAATCTGATTTTTATAAATCTTATTAGTAACGACAAAAATATTTTCATTTGGAATAATCCCGTCAAGACGCTCAAAAGTCATTCTTAAAAGAGAACGACCGGTACCTAAAAAGTCGAGGAATTGTTTAGGTTGTTTGTTTGTACTAAAAGGCCAGAAGCGACTTCCTACTCCTCCTGCCATTATAATGCAATAATTATCTTGTATCATATAAAAAGAATATTTCTAATTTTTCACTTTGCTAAGTTAGTCATTATTTTTCAATCATACAAGTTATTCCCCAACTATTTAATGAATATTTAATCAAACAATATATCATCTTAATAATTAATCGATTACACTCTTAATCGCTTAATTTAAAGAAATAAAATAAATTATATAAAAAAAATATCTACCTTTGTAGTGTATGAATAAATATGCAGATATAATACTTCCGCTTTCTTTAGACGGTACTTTTACTTACCTTATTCCGGACGAAATTCAATCTACTATACAAGTAGGTATGAGAGTATTAGTAAATTTTGGTTCTAAAAAAATTTACACTGGTATCGTATATAGTTTGCACAATAATACTCCGGCATACAATAAAGTTAAGTCTATCGAATTATTATTAGATAATTATCCTTTTGTACTTGAATCTCAATTACAATTATGGACATTTGTCAGTCAATACTACTGTTGTTCTTTGGGAGATATATACAGAATAGCCATTCCATCCGCTTTAAAAATAGAAAGTGAATCTACCTACGAAGTAATTTCTGACGAAAACATTATTCTCAATGCAGATGAAAATATAATACTCGACAAAGTACAAGAGAAAAATTTCTCTACATCAAATTGTTCCAAATCAGAAATCAAAATACTCAAAAAGCTGATAGAACGCGGTATCATATCTGAAAAAAACACACTTACTAATCCTTACAAACCAAAGTATATAACGGAAATAAAACTTAGCAACGAATATTGTAATAAAGATAAAATTGACAAAGCATTCGTATTATTAAAGAATTGCAAAGCTCAAAAAAATTGTTTCCAGTATTATATAGACCACTATTTAAAAAAAGACAATGACGAATATCTTGCCATAAGCGTTAATATAGAAACACTTATAGAAGAAAGTAAATGCTCAAAAAACATTGTTTCGGAATTAGTAAAAAAAGAAATTTTTAATTCAAGTAAAATTAAAATAGATTTTACTTTAAACACAAACGATACTGTATCAAACTCGAATAGTTTAACAGAATATCAAAACGATGCTTACAACGATATTATCAATTCGTTTCAAGTAAAGAATACAGCGCTATTATATGGCGTTACATCCAGTGGTAAAACAGAAATTTATATAAAACTAATAAAGGAGTATTTCAAGCAAGGCAAACAAATTCTATTCATTGCTCCTGACTCAGGGATTGTTGAGCAATTAGAAAGAAAATTAAAGCCATATTTTGGAGATGATTTAGGTATTTATCATCCGTATATTTCGGAGAAGAACAAAGTATCTACATATCTTAGAATGCTTTCCGACCAACCATACAAATTAATAATAGGCATAAAACAATCTATATTTTTACCATTCAATAATTTAGGATTGGTAATAATAGATGAAGAACATGACATAAATTACAAGCAATCGGAAGTTTCTCCTCGCTACCATGTAAGGGATTGCTCTATCTACTTAGCTTATATACACAGAGCGAAAACATTATTAGGGAGTGCTTCTCCTTCTATAGAATCATATTGTAACACACAAATAAACAAATACGGATTAGTGACGTTACCTCACAAATTCAACAATTCTACCAAGACGAAAATAACTTTAATAGATACAAATGAATCATTTAGAAAGAGACAGATTAAGGGACATTTTTCTCACTATATGATAAAACGCATAAATGAAACAATTTACAAAGGCGAGCAAGTAATATTATTTCAAAACAGACGAGGTTTTTCTCCTTACGTATCATGCAATGAATGTAATTGGGTACCAAAGTGCCCCCATTGCGACGTTAGTTTATCTTACCATTTAAATCAAAATAAATTAATGTGCCATTATTGCGGTTACACAATAACTAAACCAGATATTTGTCCTAATTGTCATACCGGACATATCAATAGTAAAGGATTCGGGACAGAACAATTAGAGCAAGAAACTTCTTTACTATTCCCGACTTTCAAAATATCTCGTATGGACACTGATACAGCCAATAGTATAAAAAAATACACTAACATTGTCTCTGAATTTCAAGAGAATAGTACAGATATACTAATAGGCACACAAATTATATCAAAAGGGTTGGACTTTTATAATGTAGGCTTGGTATGCATTTTAAATGCCGACAATCTACTTTATCATCCCGATTTCAGAGCCGACGAACGCGCCTTTCAATTATTAATTCAATTATCAGGTAGAATTTGCAGACATTCAAATCATAATGGAGAGATGATTATTCAAAGTACTCAAATCAACAATCCGTTATTCAAATATGTGAGAGATAATAATTATCAGCAATTCTTTCACGAGCAGATGGTAGAAAGGAAGAATTTTGATTATCCTCCATTTACTAAACTCATCAAAATAATAATCAGAAATACAGAATATCAGAAGTGTGTAGACACTTCAAATTTCCTTGTACAAAGATTGAAGTTTATATTAAACGAAGTAGTATCGGATAGTATAGAACCGCCTATTTCCAGGATGCACAACAAATACATTAGATATATCCTAATTAAAGTAAGTAACAACTCATCCATATCTCGTGTAAAATCGTACATAAAAAACGAGGTTGACACCACAAAAAAGATAAAATTATACAACACATCTATAATACAAATAGATGTAGATCCATACTAATATCTGAGGCAAGCACAAAAAAAGTGGGCGACAAACACATGCCACCCACCCATCAAAAATTTAAAAATATGAAAACAACAGAGTCTATACGGTTTGTTCTATATTCCAAACAAAGGCTCTAACACCGACCTCTTTATTTCTATTATCCAATTTCTTTACAGCAGACAATAGTTCCGGCACTTTCTCGTCATCAACAACAGTAATAACAGCAGAGTTCATTTCCGGCCAAGTGTGAGTACCTCTTCTTGGTTCGCCACCATTAGTACCACGACCTTGAACCTGTTCGAAAAAAGTAAAACCTCTGATACCTAAAACGTCGAGCATGTACTCTACTCTTTCGGTATTTGCTTGATTAAAAATTATAAATACAGATTTCATAATATTATGGTATTAAAAGTGTTATTTATCATTTAATTGCATGAATATAAAGTTCTTTCTATTTTTAGTTTCTTTGTCTCTTTCTCCATGACGACTAGTGATTGCATAAAGAACCGGTACTACTAAAAGTGTAACGATAGTAGAGACGAGCAAACCACCAATAACGACGATACCCATAGGTTGCCACATTTCAGAACCTTCTGATTGGCTGAGAGCCATAGGCACCATACCGAGGATAGTAGTAAATGCAGTCATTAATACCGGACGAAGACGAGATGCACCTGACATCGTGATAGCTTGATTTAATTCATAACCACGGTCGCGCATCAAGTTGATATAATCCACGAGCACGATACCATTCTTAACTACGATACCTACAAGTAAGATAACACCAAGTGCGCCTATCATATCCAAAGAAGTGTTTGTAATAAACAAAGCCCAAATTACACCCGGCAATGCGAACAAAGCAGCAGTCATGATAATCATAGGTTTGGAGAAGTTCTCAAATTGAGAAGCCATCACGATATAAACAAGCATAATAATCAATGCAAGCAAAGCCCCCATATCGCCAAATGTTTCTTGTTGGTCTTCATACGAACCACCTACATTGACAATAATACCACTCGGGATATCAGTATTATCGATAAGATTTTGAATAGATGTAGCCAATTCTCCAAGAGAAACTCCTTCGGGAGTAACGTTTATAGTAACTATACGTTGACGAGTTTTACGTTTAATCTCAGGTGGAGCCCAATATTCTTTCACTTCAGCTAATTCATTCAATTTAACTTGTTTGCCCATAGCATCTACTAATGTAAGATTTTCTATATCAGTAGTACTTTGACGGAATTGTTCTTGCAGACGAACAATTATATCATATTCTTCTCCATCTTCTTTAAGATAACCAGCTGTATAACCATTTATACGATTACGGATATACATAGAAGCTGCAGCAGTATTTAATCCGTGACGAGCAAGTTTTTCTTTATCAAAGATTATTTGTAATTCAGCACGGTCTTCCTCACGGTCTATATCAATATCACGTGCACCCGGGAGTAATGCTATTTCACGTTTTAATTGCTCAGCCAACATGTTAGTTTTATCGAAATCATAGCCATAAATCTCAACGTCGACATCATTTGATGAAGCACCACCTTGAGAAGTAGAAACCGTATAGTTTATTACCTCCGGCATCATATTAAGTTCATTACGGATACCTTCTGCTATTTCAAAGATTGTTATGTCACGTTCATACTTTTTAGTACAACGTACTGTCATAGATATTTTATTGTTTGTAGATTGGGTAAACATTGCTGAGATACCACCTTCATCATCAGAACCAACAGAAGAAGAGATAATCAAAATATCATCAGGAGCAACATTTTTTACTTTCTCCTCTATATATCGAGCCATACGGCTTGATTCTTCTACTCGTGTACCACGTTGTAACTCAACGGTTATAGATAGACGACCATTATCTTGAGGAGCCATAAAGTTAGTACCTATTTTACCTAACATTACAGGTAAGAAAGATAAAACCAAGAATGCAACTACAATAATCAACGTGATTGTTTTGTGATTCAACGTCCAAGCAAGCATTTTGGCATAATAGATATCCACCTTATCCAAAAATCCTACCACATATCTTTGATACCAACCTTTTTTATTTTCACCATCAACTACATTACCTTCGGCATCAATCTTGATTTTTTTCGGTTTAAGTAATTTAGAGCATAACATTGGAGTTAATGATATTGCAACTGCTGTAGAAGTACAACAAACAATCGTCACAATCCAACCTAATTCTTTAAACATAATACCTGCTTGACCACCGAGCATTGTAAGAGGCACAAATACCGCAACGATAACCAACGTAGTAGCAATAACGGATACCCATACCTCATTGGTAGCATAGATAGCTGCTTCTCGAGGGTTTGATCCTCTTTCTATATGTTTAGTGATATTCTCGAGTACCACAATAGCATCATCCACAACCATACCGATTGCAACTGTAAGCGAACATAAGGAAATGATATTTAAAGAACTATCTACTAATTTTAAATAAATAAAGGCTACTAACAACGATATTGGTATGGTAATAGCAATAATAATTGTTGCACGCCATTTACCTAAGAAGAATAGAACTACAAGTACTACGAATAGGAGAGCGTACATAATAGACTCAATAAGACCGTCAATAGCATTTTCAATCTCAGTAGAAGAGTCGTAAATTTGTTCTATTTTAATATCAGGGGGTAATGTTTTTTCTATTCTAGAAATCTCTTTACGAACGTCGGAAGCAATTTGTACGGTATTTGCTCCGGATTGTTTCATAATAATTAAACGAGCGCCATCACGACCATTTATCTTTTCTTCAAGAGTAATGTCTTTTATAGTATCGCGCACTTGAGCTAAATCGCGTACAAATACTTGGCGACCATCCGTAGTAGTTTTAACGACGATATCATTAATTTCGCTACTTTCGACATATTCACTTTGTACGCGAAGTTGATATTGCTCTTTACCCATCTTAACAGAACCGGAAGCCAAGTTGATATTGTTATTACCGATAGCTTGTCCGACAGACTCAATCGATAAATTATAAGCCTCCAATTGGCGAGGGTCAAGATCGATATAAACATAACGTTTTGGAGCACCTGACAATGATACATTACCAATACCGTCAATTCTGTTCAATACATTAATAACGTTATCGTCAATAATTTTTTCCAAACCGGAATAACTATCCTCTGCAGTAATAGCATACTGCATAATAGGCATCATTGATGTATTAAACTTAAAGATAAGAGGACGAGAAACTCCATCAGGGAGGTTATCGTAAATCATATCGATAGAAGAACGGATATCATTCACAGCCTCATCCAAATTATAACCCCACTCAAATTCGAGAGTAACGAGAGACATATTATCTTTACTTGTAGAGGTAATTTCTTTCAAACCATCTACAGAGTTAAGACCATTTTCCAAAATTTTACTGACGTTAGTCTCCAATTCCGAAGCATTTGCACCTGCATAAATAGTCATCACAGATACATAAGGAGGTTCCATTTCCGGAAATTGATCTACCGGGAGACTTCTATAACAGAAAATACCGATAATAATTACTGCCACAAAGACGAGTATAGTGGTTACCGGTTTATTAATCGCGGTTTTATAGATACTCATAGCATTTTACATTATTATTTTACAATATTTAGTTTTGAACCGTCGACAAGGCGAGATTGACCTGTTACTACGATTTCATCACCTTCTTTAATTTCGTTAGATATTATTTCAACATTATCGTCGATACGTTGTCCTAAAACAACAGGAACTCGATTAGCAACACCATTACGATTAATAAATACATAACGGTCGTTAGAACCTTGAAGTTTCAAAACTGTTTGATAAGGAACAATAATAGCATTAACTTTATCCAATTTCAAATTAGTAGACACATACATACCAGGACGAAGTTCTTCTTTTGCATTAGGTATTTTTACCTTTACATTAAAGGTGTGAGAAGAAGGGTCGATAGTAGGGAAAACTCTTTCAATCGTACCTACAAATTCTCTATCAGGATAAATATCGGATTTAATGATCATTGGCATACCGACTTTAACTTGCGGGAAATACAGTTCAGGTATAGCAATTTCTGCTTTCAAAGTAGAGATTTGAGTAAGAATAAGAATAGGTTGACCTGCATAAAGTTCACCGTCCTCATAATTTTTTGCAGCAATAACGCCACTAAAAGGAGCTTTAACATATGTGTTCTTTTTCAAGAAATCGAGGTTTTCTTTTGTTTGATCATAAGACAATTTCAATTGATCGTAAGATTGTTGAGTAGCACTTCCGGTTTTTAAAAGAGCATCTACTCGAGCCAATTCTACGCCCAAATTAGCGAAAGTCAATTGAGCTGTTTTATATTGTAATTGGTCCATTGTAACCAAATCTTGATCTTTTGTCACTTTAGAACCCTCCTCAACAAAGATGTGCTCGATTTTTCCGGTCACCGAAGGAGCAACATTTTGGGTTTCATAACCTTGTAGAACGGCACTTAAATTAATTTCGCGTGCAATTTCGGATTTTTCAAGGGTAAGGACCTTTACTTGTTCCAAACGTTCTTCTTGAGAATCAACTGTTTCTTTTTTATCACCACAAGAAACTAACATCAAACATGCTAGTGTAATTACAGATAAGTTTTTAATAGATTTCATATTATATATCATTTGTCATTTATTTATTCAACAATTTTTTTAATTCAATTTGAGCATTTACCAAAGTCAAAATAGATTGTATATAATTATTTTGAGCGGTTAAGAGAGTCATACTGGCATTAGTTAATTCAACGCTTGAGGCATATCCGAACTTAAATTTTTCAGAAGTACTATTAAATACGCGTTGAGAAACGTCGATATTTAATTTTTGCACATCGAAATTCTCATATGCAGAAGAGAGATCAGCCTTTAATTGTTTATGTTGTAATTTCAGGCCATCTTCAGCATCAGCCAATGTATTTTGTGCGGCTTGTACAGCCAATTTTTTTTCGGTTATAGCAGCCGCGCGTTTTCCTGACGACCATAAAGGGATAGAGAGTGTAGCTCCTACAACGCCCATTTGTTGTTCCATAGGAGAAGAACCGCTAAAATATTTATTAGGAGAAGAATATTGATAAAAGGCACTGATAGTAGGAACATAAGCCATACCGGCCATTATAACATTTTTCTTTTCCAACTCTACATTTTTCTGAGCCAATTGATAAGAATAATTATTATTAAGATTAAAATCAGACTCCAGCAGTGCCACCGCGTTTTCTACATTAAGGAGCTTGTCAAGATCATCAGTCAATACCAACTTAACGTCGGAGCCAATAGCCATTTGCAAAGCCAATGAATTATATATCAAATCAAGAGAACGTTTTGTTGACTTAATAGAACTTTTCACGCTGGCTATTTGAACCAAAATCTGATCTGCACTGGTTTGTTCTACAGCACCGGCTTCAACTGCTTTAGATGTTGATTCATACAAATCTTCCATACGTAACATAGTAGAATCAAGCAGATTTACAGTTTTTTGCATAGCCAAGGCGGTAATATAAAATGTTTCTACATTAGACACTACATCCAACTCGGTACTTTTAAAATTAATATTTTGCATCTCAATTGCAAGGTTATTCAAAAGTGCGCCTACAATCATTTGACCATTAATAGCAATTGAAGCAGATACAGAAAGAGATCCGGAAGTATTCTTCATTTCTTGGTTCATCTGCATTCCTTCACCCATAGAAAACTTCATAGTTCCATTTACATGTTGTAAATTGAGCGACATATCGGCTTGAGGTAACATCGACGCTATTGTTTGCCATCTTTGCGCATAAGCTTTTCTCACTTCAAATGAGGCATTTTGCATAGATCTGTTGTTTTTAATAGCATAGTCACGAGCTTCTGCCAGTGTGACATTCATTGTAGTTTGAGCAGATTCTTGAGCAAATAAAAATAAAGACAACATCAAGAAACCGACTAAATTAATAATGCGTTTTTTCATATCAAATTTTGTTTGTGATTATTTTATATTTTCAAAATAACATTCGAGACCTTTTGGTGTGGAAACCAATCGAAAAAAAGTTTCCATAAGAAAATCTATCTTCTTACGATAAGGTATAGAATCCGCTTTTAAGTCAGATACATAAGCCAAAAAACTTTTCACTAAAAAGGTTGACATCATATCAATATTAATATCAGTTCGGAAAAAACCTTGTTCGATACCTAAATTTAAAATAGACTTTACATTATTCTCGAGATTCAGGTTCTTCTCCTCTTTATGTATACTCATCAATTTCGGATAATATTTTTCGAGATCGTAGAAGAAAGCAAGATGCTTATCCACATTAAAGTTTTTCAAAATATTCTTATAATTAACGAGCACTGTAGTTACTATATTATCAGATAATAATAATTCATTTTGATTATGAATTTCCTTATCTCTTATTGACGTCAAAAGACACTCTACAAGTTCATCTTTTTGTTTGAAATGAACATAAAATGTTTTCTTGGATATATGCATTTCATTGCAAATATCATCAATACTGACACTTCTTAAACCATATTTAAAGAAGAGCTCTCCTGCTGTTTTTAAAATTTCATTTTTCACCATTTTCGCTTTTTAAAACTGATGCAAATGTACACATTCCTACAAAATCAATAGTATAAATTTTAGTTAAATAAATTTAATCATATGAATATTTTTTATAACTTACTGATTTACAATTGTCACTAAGAAACTTTCAATATGTAAAAAGTTTTCTCGTATAAATAATACCCCTTAAAATATATTGTTATACAACATAAAATTAACATTACAAATTCCAACTGAATAAAATTTCGTCGTAATATTGTAGATACCATAATAAAACCGTACCTTTGCATACGAAAAACAAGGCGTATAACCGATAAAATAGCAAAATTATAAGTTATTAAAATATAATACAATATGCTACCTTTTAAAGTATTCTCCGGCACTGCAAGTCGTTATCTAGCAGAAAAAATTTGCAACCACTTGGGTTGTGAATTGGGCGAATGCACATGCCAAAAATTTTCAGACGGTGAATTTGCTGTTTGGTACGACGAAACAGTTCGTGGCCGTTACGTGTATTTAATACAATCTACATTTCCGAATTCCGATAATTTAATGGAATTGTTGCTTATGATTGACGCTGCAAAGCGCGCATCTGCGTATAAAATCATTGCTGTTATTCCTTATTTCGGTTGGGCACGTCAAGACAGAAAAGACAAGCCACGTGTTTCTATTGGAGCCAAACTTATTGCTGATTTACTTTCTGCAGCAGGTGTAGACAGAATTATCACTATGGATTTGCATGCAGATCAAATTCAAGGTTTCTTTGACGTACCGGTAGACCACTTATATGCAAGCACAGTCTACGTACCATTTATCAAGAATCTTAAATTAGAAAATTTAGTAATTGCGTCACCAGATATTGGTGGTTCAAAACGCGCACACACTTATGCTAAACATCTTGATGTACCATTAGTATTATGCCACAAGACTCGCGAAAGAGCCAACGTAGTAAGCAACATGAGTATTATCGGTGATGTTAAGGGTAAGAACGTACTCATAGTCGACGACATGGCAGATACTGCAAATACTCTTTGTAAAGCAGCTGACTTAATGATGGATAACGGAGCTTTATCTGTAAGAGCTATGGTTACGCACCCTGTAATGTCGGGCAAAGCTATCGAAAATGTAATGAACTCAAAAATGACAGAATTAATCTTCACTGACTCAATTCCGTTCGATGCTTCTGCTTGTCCAAAAGTTAGAATTATTTCAATTGCAGAAATGTTTGCAGAAACAATAATGCAAGTATATAATAATGAATCAATTTCAGCTAAATATCTTCTTTAATTAGAATATTCAACTGATTACACAAAAAAAAGAGCGGAATATTGTTCCGCTCTTTTTTTGTGTTAATATTTAAATCAATTAAAATAAATATCTCACACCTAATGCGATGCCACCTTGCCATAAACCATTAAAGTGGAAATCGACATGTTCTCCAAAATTAGGTCCAATTATTGGTCTCCAATCTAAAGAAAGTTGAAGCGGAAACCAGAAATTGTATTCAAAACCAATACGACCGGCAACTCCGACAAAGAAATAATTATGGTCAGGGTAAAAATCGAAACCCAAGCCTGCGCCTACACCTGCGAACCAATTCCAGCTACCTTCTTCATCCCATGAATTTATTGGAAAAATCCAATCATGAGTAGCAGCTACGGAAAGTCCATAAAAAGCAGGAGCACCAACTTCTAAGTTAATCATGTTTTTACCGACTGTATGTTGATAAGAAAAATCAACACCATAACCAAGTCTACCTCCAATAGCACGAGGTTGTGCAAAAGCAAAGGCAACAGTAAATAAAGCTACTGCCAAGCTTAAAAATAACTTTTTCATACTTATTAAAAATTAAGTGATTAATAATCTATACAAGAATCACTCTGTTGTTTTCAACTGCAAAGTTACAAATAATTCTGATGAGTAAAATATACTCAAATCATTTTTCTTTCGGATAACGTATTGCCGTAAAGATATCCAAAAACGCTGTAATAATCAAAGTAATAATAAATGCATGATTTTGTTTTACAACAAAATACGCAGACACTAACAGCAATACGGTAGCAATTGCAAGCATTCCGTTCAAACGTTTTTGTCTAAAATCTTCAGCTTTAGGCAGAGTAAATACTCTTCCTACAATTGATATCAACACGCCACTGCAAAACAAATAAGGAATATATTCACCACATCCGACGAACTTTTGAAATACAAAGAATAACGTAGATAAAAGAATAATTACATACCCTATTACATATAATATAAAAGCGAACTTTTTATTCATAACGGCTACTTCAATTCTATCATTACAAAATTCTTTGCTATTTTTTCTCCAACCTCAACATTAATTTTGGAAATTATTCCGTCACATGGCATAACCACTCTATTCTGCATCTTCATTGCTTCATGTATCAGCAACAAATCACCTTTTTTCAATGGTTGGCCCTCTTTTACTAAAATATCAACAATAGTTCCCGGAATATGCGATAGTATATGTTTTGGGTTTGGAGCAACCCAAGGTTTTCTATTTTTATATTTCTCGGTAAGTAACGTTTGATATTTTCTGGCTTCAACTGCAAAGCCTACAAATTCATCTTTATTTTCCATAACACTAATTAAAATGGAGGAATACCATGTTTCTTTACAGGACGATACTCTTCTTTTTCTTTAGAAACAGAAAGAGTATGTATTAATAATTCTCGCATTTCTGCCGGCTCAATTACAGCATCAATATAACCTTTTGAAGCAGCGACAAATGGATTTGCAAACTTACGCGTATACTCTTTAACTTTCAGTTCTCTCATCGCTACTTGATCTTCCGCCTCTTTAATCTCTTTTGCAAATATTATATTTGCTGCACCTTCTGGCCCCATAACTGCGATTTCGGCAGATGGCAAAGCAAAAACGAAATCAGCACCAAGATGACGTGAATTCATCGCTATATAACCACCACCATAGGCTTTTCGCAAAATGATAGTAATTTTAGGCACTGTAGCCTCGGAATATGCATACAACACTTTGGCACCATGACGAATTACGCCTGCATGCTCTTGATCTACTCCAGGCAAATAACCCGGCATGTCTTCTAATGTTACAATAGGAATATTAAACGAATCGCAATATCTGATAAACCTTGCCGCTTTATCTGCGCTATCGCAATCGAGCACTCCTGCCAAATACATAGGTTGATTAGCAACAATACCAACAGTATCCCCATTAATACGAGCAAATCCGATAACTATATTTTTGGCAAACATTTCTTGTATTTCAAAGAAATTGGAATCGTCAACTACTGCACGAATAATATCTCTAACATCGTACGGTTGTTTAGGGTCGGATGGTATTATTTCCTCTATATGTTTATTAAAAACAGGAACTTTCACATCAACCTTCTTAGCTTTATTTGTATTATTAGAAGGTAAATAACTCAATAGAGTTTTAATTTGTTCGAAACACTCCATTTCGGATTTCGCGAAGAAGTGAGCATTACCGGTAGTTTCTGCATGAACTCTAGCTCCACCCAATTCTTCTTGAGATATTTTTTCACCTAAAACAGACTCAATAACATTTGGTCCGGTGATAAACATCTTTGAGATATTTTCCACAACAAAAACAAAGTCTGTAAGAGCAGGTGAATAAACAGCACCTCCGGCACAAGGACCTAAAATAACGGAAATTTGCGGTATTACACCGGATGCCATTGTATTTCTATAAAAGATTTCACCATAACCGGCAAGAGCACCAATACCCTCTTGAATACGAGCACCTCCCGAATCGTTAATTCCAATACATGGTACTTTCATTTTCAAAGCATGATCCATGATTTTAGTAATTTTACGAGCATGCTTCAATCCGAGAGAACCACCCATTACTGTAAAATCTTGTGCATATATACAAACGGGATTTCCATTAATCGTGCCTATACCGGTAATAACACCATCACCCGGCAAAACCTTCTTATCCATACCGAAATTTCTCTCTTCGTGCTCCACGAAAAGGTCGAATTCAGTAAAAGAGTCTTCATCAAGGAGCGCTAAAATTCTTTCTCTGGCAGTTAGTTTACCCATAGAAATTTGCTTTTCTATAGCGGCATCACCTCCACCTTTTTCAGCAACAGCCTTTAACTCTCGAAGTTCTTCAATATTCTTTTGTAAAGACATAAATAAATTGTTTAATTAATTACTAATACTTTTAACTGCAAAGATACGAAAAAACATCGAATTGAAAAAACGTCTCATCTACAAAGTAAGACAATCGAGTAAGAACATAAAAAAAGCATACCCCAACTTCACAATTAGAGTATGCTTTGTGATCCAGCTGGGGCTCGAACCCAGGACCCCAACATTAAAAGTGTTGTGCTCTACCAGCTGAGCTACTGAATCATTTAATTGAAAACTATGAAAACAAAATTTATTATTTCCTATAAATTGTATCTGTGATCCAGCTGGGGCTCGAACCCAGGACCCCAACATTAAAAGTGTTGTGCTCTACCAGCTGAGCTACTGAATCATTTTTTGTTTCCACAATGAACTACCACCGTAGTACTTTTTATAACAATTGAGAAAAGCTGATTATTTTTACTCTCAAAAGCGAGTGCAAAGGTACGACTATTTTTTGTACCTGCAAAACATTTTCATAAAAATTTTTAGAAATTTTACACCCACACAAATACAACACTAATAATCACACTATTACAACTCTATTCAAATCATATAAATCGTATAAATTTAGATTAATACAAGTAACAACCAGTACATTTCACATCTTATTTTCAACTCAAAAAAGCATTAATTCTCGGAATGCTATTGCAAAAATAATTCACAAAAAATTTTTCTATCAAAATAAGTATAAATCTCATAGTTGGAATAAAAAAATATTTGTATCTTTGCAATTCCAATACAAGTAACAATTTATAACCATATTATATTTCTGTAATACATCGATATGGCAGACGATAAAAAAATAATTTTTTCGATGGTGAATGTAAGCAAGTCATTTTCACCACAAAAGCAAGTATTAAAAAACATCTATCTCTCATTCTTCTATGGAGCCAAAATAGGCATCATAGGTTTAAACGGTTCCGGAAAATCCACATTAATGAAGATTATTGCCGGAATAGACAAGCAATATGAGGGAGAAGTTGTATTTTCGCCTGGCTATAATGTAGGATATTTAGAGCAAGAGCCAAAGTTTAATGAAGACAAAACCGTAAAAGAGGTAGTACAAGAAGGCGTACAACCTATTATGGACATGTTAAAAGAATTCGAAGAAATAAACGCTGCTTTTGCCGATCCTGATGCAGACTTTGACAAATTATTAGCAAAGCAAGCTGAAATTCAAGACAAACTGGACCAACACGATGCTTGGAACATAGACTCTAAATTAGAGAGAGCTATGGATGCCTTAAGATGCCCGCCCGAGAATATGATTATGCGAAATTTATCGGGAGGTGAGCGTCGCAGAGTAGCACTTTGCCGATTACTATTACAAGAACCTGACGTATTATTACTGGACGAGCCTACGAACCACTTGGATGCAGAGTCAATAGATTGGCTCGAACAACACCTTCAACAATATAAAGGTACTGTAATTGCAGTTACCCACGATAGATATTTTCTCGACCATGTAGCAGGCTGGATATTAGAACTTGATAGAGGCGAAGGTATTCCTTGGAAAGGGAACTATTCCGGATGGCTTGATCAAAAAACGGCTCGTATGGCTTTGGAAGAAAAACAAGCAAGCAAGCGCAGAAAAACTCTCGAAAGAGAGCTTGAATGGATTAGAATGGCTCCATCTGCACGTCATGCTAAAGGTAAAGCTCGTCTGAATTCTTACGATGCATTGATGAATGAAGACCAAAAAGAGCGCGAAGAAAAACTTGAAATCTTCATTCCTAACGGACCTCGTTTAGGAAATAAAGTTATCAATGCAATAGACGTTTCTAAAGCATTTGAAGAAAAGTTATTATTCGAAAACTTGAACTTTATGTTACCTCCTAACGGAATAGTAGGTATTATTGGCCCTAACGGAGCCGGAAAAACCACACTATTTCGCATGATAATGGGTACAGAAAAAGTAGATAAAGGCACATTTGAAGTAGGCGAAACGGTAAAAATCGGCTATGTAGATCAAATGCATAAAGATATCGACCCAAACAAATCCATATACGAAGTAATTTCAGGAGGCACGGAATTTATTAGAGTTGCTGGTAGAGAAATTAATGCCAGAGCATATTTAAGCAGATTTAATTTTACCGGCGCCGACCAAGAAAAATTATGTGGTGTATTATCCGGTGGGGAAAGAAACAGATTACATCTTGCTTTAACATTAAAAAGCGAGGCTAACGTATTACTTCTCGACGAACCAACCAACGATATCGACGTCAATACACTACGTGCTTTGGAAGAAGGCTTGCTTAATTTTGCCGGATGTGCTGTAGTCATATCTCACGATAGATGGTTCCTTGACCGTATATGTACTCATATTTTGGCTTTTGAAGGAGACTCCAAAGTATTCTTCTTCGAAGGTACATATAGCGAATACGAAGAAAATAAGAGAGCACGACTGGGCAACATAGAGCCTCATAGAATAAAATACCGCAAACTTGTAGAATAAAAAAATAAAAAAATATATCTAATTCAGAAAACACTAAAACAATTCAAGAAAATGAATTCAAAAGAAAAAAATGTTTGCAACGACGTAGTAGTTCGCTTTTGTGGCGACTCTGGCGATGGTATGCAACTAACAGGAACACTGTTTTCTAATTTATCGGCAATACTTGGAAATGAGATAGCAACATTTCCGGATTATCCTGCTGATATGCGAGCTCCACAAGGAACTGTAGGTGGAGTTTCCGGATTTCAAGTACATGTCGGTTCAGGCATTTATACACCGGGTGATGAAGCAGATGTTCTTGTAGCAATGAATTGTGCTGCATTAAAAGTAAATTACAAAGTACTCAAAAAAATGGGTGTGCTTATTTTTGACACCGATTCTTTTGATGCAAAAAACATGGAAAAAGCCGGATACAAAACCGACAATCCTTTTACAGAATTAGGACTATCTGAAACAATTCAATTAGTACCTGTTGCATTAACCTCACTCACACAAAAGAGTTTAGAGGGATTTGGAATGGATAACAAAGCAGTAGTACGTTGCAAAAACATGTTTGCATTAGGTCTTATTTGCTGGTTATTTAATCGTCCATTAGAGCAAGCATTACACTTCCTTGGTAATAAATTCGGCAAAAAGCCTGATTTATTAAAAGCTAATAGCAAAGTAATGACAGATGGTTTCAACTACGGAAACAATCTTCATCTAAACATTTCAACTTACGAAGTAAGCGCAACAACAGAACTTCCAAAAGGTAGATATACAATTATTGCAGGAAATAAAGCAACAGCATGGGGATTAATTGCTGCTGCAAAAAAAGCCGGCAAAGAATTATTCCTAGGTAGTTACCCTATCACTCCTGCCACAGACATCATGCACGAATTAGCTGCTCGCAAAGATATGGGAGTAAAAGTTGTACAAGCAGAGGATGAAATTGCCGGTGTATGTACTGCTTTGGGTGCTGCATTCGCCGGAGATTTGGGTGTAACAAGTACTTCCGGTCCTGGTCTATCTCTTAAATCCGAGGCAATAGGCTTGGGAGTAATGGCGGAATTACCATTAGTCGTTATCGATGTAATGCGTGGCGGACCATCAACAGGACTTCCTACAAAAACAGAGCAAACCGACCTTTTACAAGCTATATATGGCAGAAATGGAGAATGTCCTTGTGTTGTCATAGCAGCAAGTAGCTCTGACAACTGCTTCAATTATGCTTTTGAAGCTTGTAAAATAGCCCTAGAGAATATCGTACCTGTAATTCTTATTACAGACGCTTATCTCGGCAATGGTTCCGCATTATGGAAATTACCAAAATTAGAAGAATTACCGGAAATACATCCACATATAGTGTCTGAATCAAATAAAGATAATTATAATGCTTGCACTCGCGACGAAGAGACAAAAGTTAGATATTTCGCCTATGCAGGTATGGAAGGATTTACACACCGTAATTGTGGTCTTGAAAGAGACTCAGAAAAGGCTTCTATCTCTACTGATGGTGCAAACCATGCTAAAATGGTAGAAACTCGTGCTAAAAAAGTAGCTCAGATAGCAAATCAAATTCCGCCACTCACTGTTGAAGGAAATCCGGATGCAGACATGCTTGTAATCGGATGGGGTTCTACTCATGGACACCTTCTCAGTGCTGTAAACAAAATGAACGAAATAGGCAAACCTTGCGCATTAGCTCATTTCAACTACATCAACCCACTTCCAAAGAATTCTGCAGAGATAATTAAGAAATATAAAAAGGTTATTGTATGCGAATTAAATTCAGGTCAATTTGCAACCTATCTTCGTTCTCAAATCCCTCACGAATACTTACAATATAATAAGGTAGAGGGACAACCATTCAACGTAGGTCAAATTGTAGAATATTTAAAAACATTATAAACAACCGAGCATCATACTCTAAATAAAAAGGAAAATACTATGTACACAGCAAAAGATTATAAAAGTGACCAATATGTACGCTGGTGCCCGGGCTGTGGAGACCATGCAGTACTCAATTCATTACATAAAGCAATGGCGGAACTAGGCATTCCACCTCATCAAATAGCCGTAATATCCGGAATTGGCTGTTCATCACGACTCCCACACTACATGAATACTTATGGCTTCAATACTATTCACGGCCGTGGAGCTGCCATAGCTACAGGTGTAAAAGTAGCTAATCCGGAACTTACTGTATGGCAGGCATCAGGAGACGGAGACTGTTTAGCTATCGGTGGTAACCACTTTATCCACGCAGTGCGCCGTAACGTCAATATTAACCTTTTGATTTTCAATAATCGTATTTATGGTTTAACAAAAGGTCAATACTCCCCTACTTCTCCAAAAGGATTCGTAAGTAAATCTTCTCCTTTCGGAACTGTAGAACGTCCTTTCCGCCCTGCAGAATTAGTATTTGGAGCAAGAGGAACTTTCTTTGCTAGAACTTTGGATGTAGACCAACCTACTTCTATTATGATTATGAAAGCCGCAGCTGCTCATAAAGGTTATTCTGTATGTGAATGCTTGACAAATTGCGTAATCTTTAATAATGGTACACACGGATGGATAGCCACCAAAGAAGATCGTTTGGAAAGAACTGTAGTTCTTGAACACGGCAAACCGATGATTTTTGGCAAAGACAGAAATAAAGGACTCGTTCTCGATGGTTTGAATCTAAAAGTAGTTACCATCGGCGAAAATGGTGTTAAAGAAAGCGATATTCTCGTTCACGATGCACAATGCGAAGATCCTACATTACATCTTAAATTAGCGTTAATGGATGGACCTGATATGCCTATTGCTATGGGTGTTATTCGTGCCGTACCAACAGAATGCTATGATGAAGCTGTTACAAACCAAATCCAAGAGGTACAAGAAAAATCAAAATTAAAGACTTTCGATGATTTAATCGGATCTCTTGAGCAATGGGATATGTAAAAATTTAGCTATATAAACATCTTATAAAAGGGGTTTGCATCTCAAAAAAAATGCAAACCCCTTTTTATATACAATAATTATTTCGGGAAACTTTTTGAGAACCCAACAATTTTAATACGGTTATTTCCAATGCATTAAAAATAATTTTGGAAAACTTTTAAAAATAATCAATTGAAAAATTTCCCATTTCAAACAATTACTCTATCTTTGTAGGCGAAAAAATAAACCATAATAATTCACACAACATATTATTTTTCAAAAAGATGATTCTAACAGTAATAAAAAGAGATGGACGAATCGTAGGATTTAATGAAGAAAAAATTAAAGCTGCTATTCGAAAGGCAATGCTAAGCACAGATAAAGGCGAAGACAATGACTTGTTATGCCAAATCTCAGATAGAATAGCCTACATCGGTAAAGAACAAATGAGCGTAGAAGAAATTCAAGATTTAGTGGAAATTGAATTGATGAAGTCCGAAAGAAAGGATGTAGCAAAAAACTACATCTCATACAGAGACAAACGCTCTATTGCCCGCCGTTCAAAAACAAGAGATATCTTTTTGGAAATAATTAATGCCAAAAGCAATGACATCACGCGGGAAAATGCAAACATGAACGCAGATACACCTGCCGGAATGATGATGAAATTCGCGTCAGAAACCACAAAACCTTTTGTTGATGATTATCTATTATCAGCACAAGTAAAAGAAGCCGTGCTTAACAACTACATTCACATACACGATAAAGATTACTACCCAACCAAATCTTTAACATGCGTACAACATCCACTAAATAAAATATTACAAAACGGACTATGTGCAGGTCATGGTGAAAGCAGACCAGCTAAAAGAATAGAGACTGCCAGTATTTTGGGTTGTATCAGCATGGAAACAGCTCAAAATGAAATGCATGGAGGACAAGCAATTCCTGCTTTTGACTTCTATTTAGCACCATTTGTAAGAAAAAGTTATATAGAAGAAGTAAAAAAAATAGAAGAATTATTAGGTCAAAAATATCCACAATTATACGATGTAGAAATAGAAGACTACATAAAAAAAGATTTAGACTTCCTGCAAGATACTGATAGAATAAAACAACAAGCTATCAATCAAACAGTATTAAGAGTACACCAATCGATGGAAGCCTTTATTCATAACATGAATACAATTCATTCAAGAGGTGGAAATCAAGTAGTATTCAGCTCAATAAACTATGGTACTGACACATCGGCTGAAGGCAGATGTATCATACGTGAATTACTTTTAAGTACATTTCAAGGTGTAGGTAATGGAGGAACCGCAATCTTCCCTATCCAAATATGGAAAAAGAAACGCGGAGTAAGCTATCTACCAACAGACAGAAACTACGATCTATATCAATTGGCATGTCAAGTTAGTGCTCGTAGATTCTTTCCTAATTTCGTAAACTTAGACGCCCCATTTAACACACACGAAAAATGGGATATCAATGATCCTGAACGTTATAAATACGAAGTAGCAACAATGGGATGTAGAACTCGTGTATTTGAAAATAGATTTGGCGAGAAAACATCAATTGCTCGTGGAAACCTATCTTTTACAACGATAAACATCGTAAAATTAGCTTTGGAATGTAAAGATATCAAAGATGAAAATACAAGAATAAACACGTTTTTTGCCAAATTAGATTCCCTATTGGAAATAACTGCATTACAACTACACGAGAGATTCAACTTTCAAAAAACAGCCTTAGCAAAACAATTTCCTCTTCTTATGTCTTCTCTTTGGGTTGGATGCGAAAATCTTAAGCCTAACGACACCATAGAAGATGTAATAAACCAAGGAACGTTAGGTATTGGTTTTATCGGATTAGCAGAATGCCTTATTGCCTTAACCGGCAAACACCATGGAGAAGACGAAAAGGCACAACAATTGGGCATTAAGATAATCACTTATATGCGTGATAGAGCCAATGACTTCAGCGAAAAATACCAACACAACTACAGTATTTTAGCCACACCTGCAGAAGGCCTGTCCGGTAGATTTACAAAGAAAGACAAGAAAGAATTTGGAATAATCAAAGGCATCACCGACAAAAATTATTATACAAACTCCAATCACGTACCTGTATATTATAAATGTAGTGCAAAACACAAGGCAGAAATCGAAGCCCCTTATCACGAACTCACACGAGGAGGTCACATTTTCTATGTGGAAATTGATGGAGATGCTACTCACAATCCGGAATCAATCATGCAAATAGTTGACTTAATGGATAAATACAATATCGGTTATGGCTCAATTAATCACAATAGAAATAAATGTTTGAATTGCGGTTACGAAAACTCGCAAAAAGATATGACTACTTGTCCTCATTGTGGAAGCACTAATATCGACAAGTTACAGAGAATAACAGGATATTTAGTAGGCACAACCGATAGATGGAATGCAGCAAAACTAGCGGAATTAAATGATAGAGTAACTCATAATTAACATGGAATTATATATTCTGGACATTATAGAATCTACCATTGTAGACGGACCGGGAATGAGAACAACGATTTATGCAGCAGGATGCAATCATCATTGCAAAAAATGCCATAATCCTCAATCCTGGTCAATAGACAATGGTGTAAAGTTGCCAATAAATAAAATTTTGGATAAAATATTATCCAACAATGAGAATGTTACATTTTCAGGTGGTGACCCACTATTTCAATTATCCGGGTTTTCAAAATTAGCAAAATTAATAAAAGAAAATAGCAATAAAACTATTTGGTGCTACACAGGATTTACTTACGAACAAGTATTAACTCTGCCAAATTCTATAGAACTATTAAAATATATAGACGTAATGGTAGATGGACCTTTTATTGACTCTTTAAAAGACGAATCTTTGCTATTTAGAGGTAGTTCAAACCAAAGAATAATAGACGTAAAAGCTTCATTATCAACAGGCATCACCACTATATATAATTTATCTCCATACCATTCTCCGCTGTTATACAAAATTACAAACAACAACATATCGATAATATGATACTTTTTATTTCTTTACTATTATTCTCTACCATAACCATCACTGAAATGGAAGAAAGAATTCTATTGGATTTCAACAAAAAAATAGAAGATATCTTACCATACATACACAAATATTATCCAGATGCCGATAGTACTCACATAAATAAATGGGAAGAAAGCAACGCTTTGGAATACAAGAACATCAATGGAGAAAAATATTATTTTAAAAACGCCGCACCCAATCTATTTAGAATAGACTCAACATGTAAGAAACTGAAAGAGGCTGTTGACGGAGAAGAAAAAGTCGGAAGAAAAAAGATTATTAAAGAACACATTACCGAAGTTCTAAACGAATATAACGACACTCATAATCATTTGCTAACCCCATACCAAGCAACATTCACATACCGCATTAGCATAGATAACGGTATGAATTGCGACACGATAAAAGTTTGGCTACCATATCCAAGAGAAGATTGCCCGCGACAAACCGATATAAAGCTACTATCATGTAACAATTTTATAATCAATCAAAAATCCATTCATAGTTCTGCATATATAGAGAAGAAATATCACAACAACACTACATTTAAAATAAAATATAAGTTTACCACATATGCCGAATACCATCCACTACCGAATAATTTAAAACATATCGCAGCCGACACCATTTTATTTAAAGAATATATATCAGAAAGAGCACCTCATATCATCTTTTCTGATAAGATAAAACAAAAAACCGATAGTATTATAGGTAGCGAAACACGGCCGTACTTTCAAGCACGCAAAATATTTGAAAGTTTAAGAAAAGAATACCCTTGGGCATCAGCCCGCGAATATAGTACGATAGACAACATACCGGAATATGTATTGGAACAAAAACATGGAGACTGCGGACAAATTTCTTTACTATTCATCACCATGTGCAGATACAAAAAAATTCCGGCACGTTGGCAAAGCGGATTTATGCTCCATCCTAATTACGAAAATTTACACGATTGGGCTGAAATTTATATCGAAGGGATGGGATGGATACCTGTAGACCCATCATTTGGTGTTCAAGAATGGGGAACAACAGAAGAAGAAAAATACTTCTATTTCGGAGGCATTGATGCTTTTAGGATGATAGTAAACTCCGATTGGGGAGGAGAATTACACCCAAAAAAAATCTATTCAAGATCAGAAAACGTAGACTTTCAACGAGGAGAATGTGAAACCGAAACAAATAATTTATATTTCAACAAATGGAAATACTCTTTTGACGTTTACTTAAACAAAATAAAATAAGATTATGAGACGAATATTTTTATGCATTATTTTACTAACCTCCTATGTAATAACCACATATAGTCAGGTAACTACACAGCCATCCTTTATTGAGAAAAGTTATAAAGGAGAAATAAAAGTAATTTTCAATCCAAATGAAGGAAACAAAGGAATGGTCAACGCAACTCAATGTTATGCCCATACAGGTTTGATTACATCAAAAAGTAGCACAAATACCGATTGGAAGTATGCTCCGGAGTGGCGTGGTGGCGAAAGCAAATACAAGATGACCAAAGAAGGAGATAACTGGATATTGACTATTCCTAATATATATACATATTTCGGATGTCCTGAATCCGAAGAAATAATTGCTATCGCCTTTGTATTTAACGACGGACCAAATGGCACTAAAGAAGGTAAAACAAAAGACGGAAGCGACATACTCATTTTTTTAACAGAACCCGGACTATCCATAAAATTCAACAACACCAAACCACCATTCATCAATCTACATGACTCTTTATTATTAGATATAGTAACCTCTGATTCTGCAGATATTAAATTATTTATTAACAATATAGGACACCTAGAAACATTTAGTAACAATGTAAAACTTAATTACATTTTCAATGCCAATGGCAATTATCAATTTGTAGCAACCGCTACAAAAGATACAGTTAGTGTTTCAGATACTATGAATATTTATTGTGCTTCGAACACAATAATAGCATCCCGTCCGTCCGAAATAAAAGATGGTATCACATATTACTCCAACGACGACACAAAAATATCATTGTCTCTTTATAGTAGAAACAACAAAAATCAAGATGCAAACAACATATTTGTAATCGGAGACTTTAATAATTGGGAATATGCAACTGAATACCAAATGAAATTAGACACCACTACCGGATATCATTGGATTACTATTAATAATCTTACGCCACAACAGCAATATAGATTCCAATATTCTATAGAACGCTACGACAATAGTTTTGTACAAATATCCGACCCCTACTCAGAACATATAGTAGAGAAATACGATTCATACATTCCTGATTACATATATCCTAATAAAATAGAGTATCCAAAACAAGGAGACGGACCCGTATCTGTAGTATCTACAAATTCAGAAGAGTTTACATGGTCGGAAGAAACTATGAATTTTCAAGCACCAAACAAAGACAACCTTTTAATATACGAGATATGGGTATATGATTTTTCTCCATTCCGCTCTTTCCAAGGCATTATTGAAAGGTTGGATTATATAGAAAATTTAGGAATTAACGCAATAGAGCTCATGCCTGTTTCTGAATTTGACGGCAATATAAGTTGGGGTTATAATCCAACTCATTATTTCGCATTAGACAAAGCATATGGTAATAAGGACGACTTAAAAACCCTTATAGATGAAGCACACAAAAGAGGTATAGCAGTAATAATTGACATGGTAATAAATCACGCCACAGACATCTGTCCTCTTTTTAAAATACATCCTATTAAAGACAATCCATATTTTAACACATCTGCACCACACGATGGCAACGTATTTAATGATTTTAACCACGACTTTACACAAACCAGAAAATATTTTAAAGATATGCTTTATTTCTGGTTGGAAGAATATAAGATAGACGGATATCGTATGGACTTGTCACATGGTTTCTGCGGAAAAGATTGTAGTAATAGAAAAAACAACATGTACGACTATTACAACAATGGAGTTAGAAGATATGACAATGATAAATATTTTATATTAGAGCATTGGGCATTTAACGGGGAAAGAGAAGACTATGTAAAAAATGGTATGATGTGTTGGGAAAACACATCCAATGCCTACTGCCAAACTGCAATGGGATGGCTAACAGACGATAACTTTACAAATGCGAATAAAGACGGGTATGTATCATATGCCGAAAGTCACGATGAAGAAAGATGCTTCTATAAAGCAAAAACATGGGGAAAAGGGAATATTGCTACTGATGAAAATGTAAGACTTAATCGAGTAGCCGCCAACGTAGCCATGAGTGTAATGTTAAACGGCCCGCAAATGTTGTGGCAATTCGAAGAACTCGGTTACGACCATTCTATTGAGGAAAATGGAAGAACAGGTTCAAAACCTATGCCGGAATTAATGGGATATTATACTGATAATACGCGTATGACGCAATACCAAAAAATAGCTTATATGTGTAATTTACGAACTAGAATTGCACCGGAAATATTCTGTAACAATCCACAATACACTCATTTAAATTCAGGAGATAAAAAAAGAACCATACTTTGGGGTGAGGGAGATGAAAAAATTTTCGTAATATGTAATTTATCGGCTGATGAATATGTGCCTTATATGATACCAGCAAACGAACAATGGTATCTGTATTTACCATACAAATCTACACCATACACAAGTAACAGATTACAGACTCTATCTCCGGGAGAAGTAAGAATTTTCACGACAAAACTATACCCTAAACCAAAGGTACCGAACTCTTATATTTTTGATCAACCTACCGATAATGAAGAGGTAGTTGAAAAAAAATGCATAGTATACCCAACCATAACTACCGACATAATATATATTGAATCGGAAGAAGACATACAAAATATCGACATGATATCATTATCAGGGCAATACAACACGCTACCACACAACAATAATTACATAAACATAAGCAACTTACCATCCGGAACTTACATTTTAATTATAACTACAGACACTCATCAAGAGCACTTTAAAATAATTAAAAATTAAAGCCAAAATAAGAAAGAATCGGCATCAAGTCGGTTCTTTCTTATTTTCATGCAAATCGTTAAGGCTATTTCAAAAAAAATTAGTAACTTTGCAAACTAATTATGCGCTCACCATAAATGCCGTAATTGATATTATGCAACAACAGAATAATATTATTTGAATATTCAAAAAAATATACTTGTATGAAAGAACCAGTAAAAATCCTCTACATCTCTCAGGAAATAGACCCTTACATAAAGGAAACCGAAATTTCTGAAATATGCCGTAAATTTCCACAATATACACAAGAGCAAGGTTGTGAAATACGAGCTTTTATGCCATGTTACGGACACATCAATGAGAGACGTAATCAATTACATGAGGTTCAAAGATTATCCGGAATGAATATCATCATTGATGATACAGATCACCCGTTAATAATAAAAGTAGCCTCAATCCCCGGCACTAGAATGCAGGTATATTTTATTGATAACGAAGAGTTTTTCAGTCGTAAAGGTATAACTCATGACAAAGAAGGCAACACCTACGAAGACAATGATGAAAGATCTATTTTCTTTGTAAGAAGTGTATTGGAAACCATAAAAAAACTTCGTTGGACACCGGATATTATACATTGCAATGGCTGGATTACCGGCTTGGCTCCTTTGTATATCAAACGCACATACAATAGCGACCCATTTTTCTCTCAATCAGTAGTCATATATTCTATTTACAAAGAAGAATTTGAAACAAATATTCAAACCGGCATTGAAAGAAAAATAGTATTACCCGGTGTTGAACCGGACGATTTTAAGTCATTTAAAGGCAAAACGATATCCGCATCGGCATTTCACAAAATAGCGATCGACTTTTCTGATGGCATAATTAATTGTGCCGACACAATATCACCGGATATTGAGCGTTATATTCAAAAGAAAAAATCACCATTCTTACAAAAAACAAACGAAGAAACATATAAAGAAGATTATACTAATTTCTTCGGCGAGTTATGCCCTATATTTGCTGCCAATATGAGGAATAAAGATTTATAATCTTCTTATATACATATAGTTCATTGATATGAAAATTACAAAAAGTATTTTACTGATTCTATCAATAATCATAATCACCTCTTGTGACCAGACAACATCTGTCGGCATACAAATTCAGCCACAAGAAGACCAAATTATAGTGGCATGTGACACATTCCACATTAACAGCGTCAATTACTATCCGGAAGCAATATCGGCTCAAGCCGACACAATGATACTAGGAGAATTTTATAGTGCAAAATACGGCTCCACCAAAGCGGAATTATTTATTCAATTAGCTCCACCTATAGGATATAAATTTCCGGATGATGCAAAAAATCCCAATCCGGACTCTTTAGTGTTAACGATGTTATACAAAACGTGGTTCGGCTCAGCATATTCTCCATTAGAGCTCAGCATTTACGAAATAAACAAAAAGAGTATTGATTATTACACTCAATATTTCTCAAATTTACTTCCGGGAGATTATTGTGATTCTTCAATATTAATGGGTAAAAGAATAGCAACAACTATAGACTGCACCTCCGGAACTCCGGATACAAGTTCTACTCGATATATCCGTTACAAATTCGATGACACCCAATTAAACAGATTTTTCAATTTACCTCACGAAGCATACGAAAGCGAAAAAGATTTTCTCGAGACATTCAAAGGACTATATATCACCACAAGATATGGAACTTCTACCCTATTTCATTTTAATGAGATAGGACTTTACCTATACTATCACTACACGATAAATAAAAACGGACAAGACTCTACTATTAAAACGTCGATAGCTTATCCTGCCAACAAAGATGTTAGACAACTAAATAGATTCTACCACCATGATATACAAAACACTACAGTTTGCGATGATAGTATAAATTACATCAAATCAGCAGGAGGTATTTATCCAAAAATTACTATACCATTAGGAAGAATTAAAGAACGAATATTTACAAAAATAGGAGAAAATCGTAAATTTAATATCAACGCAGCTGAAATAACGGTAGAAGGTATTGAATTTGATGATAAAGATGTATATATGGACCCGCCTTCATATATCCTCGCCCTCACAGAAGACGATTACGATAATTTTATTGCAACAAATAATATTCCGCAACAGACCGACACAACCGCTATTGTAGCAGAATATGATTATTACTCCAACAAATATACAATAGATATCAATTACTTGCTCACAAGGCATTTAAGACAAGAAATCGACCCGAATGAAACATTGGATTTATTACTTATTCCAGTAGAACTATCTATGTCTTCCACATCAACAATATCCAGAATTAAACCATTAACAAAATTATCCGCAATAACAATTCGTAGTGGAAAAAATAGATATTCTCCAATGAGATTGGAAATACTTTACAACGGATTCTAAAAGATGAGCAACGAATTTATATCTTCAAATCTCAAATTAGCTATTCAATTCGGAGAAGAAATACGTTTAAAAAATAATCTTAACTTGATATATCCAAGTCATATCCTACTTGGGATATTAAGCAATCCCGAATGCAACGCATTCAAAATAATTACCAATATAAATATAGATATCAATAAGCTATTTAACGAAATAAATGATTTAAAGATAGAAGAAACAATTAGTAAAAATAATATTAATTATAAGATTAACGACACATACACTCTACATAAAAGTACGTTCAACGCTCTCCTAATTGCCAATTTACAGAGTAAGATATATTTTCACGATAAAATTACTCGGACGGAACATTTTCTATTGGCATTATTTATGCAAAAACAGACGCCGTTGTACTCAATACTAACTTCAAACAATATTAATCGCAATACTATTTTTGACATGATACAGCAAAATCAAACGATAAAAAACGACATATTTGGTGAAGAAGAATTCGACGATAATATAGAAAACAACCCACCTACCAATTCTAATTCTTCTTCAACTCCGGCAAAACAAGTCGACAATACGAAAAATTCTTCAGCTACACCTACAATAGATAATTTTTCCAAAGACCTTACTTTGGCTGCATATAATGGAGAGTTAGATCCGGTAGTCGGTAGAGAAAATGAAATTAATCGCTTAATACAAATTTTAAGTAGAAGAAAAAAAAATAATCCTGTATTAATAGGAGAACCTGGGGTTGGAAAATCCACTATCGTAGAGGGACTGGCACAATTAATTGTTGACAACAAAGTAACAAGACTATTGAGTGGCAAAAGAATAGTATCTTTGGATATAACATCTTTAGTGGCAGGAACAAAATATAGAGGACAATTCGAAGAACGCTTAAAAAGCATTATCGATGAATTAGAAAACAATCCTAACATAATACTTTTTATTGACGAAATACATACTATTGTTGGAGCAGGAGCAACAACAGGGTCACTTGATACGGCAAATATTCTAAAACCTGCATTATCAAAAGGCAGAATACAATGTATTGGAGCTACCACACTTAATGAATATCGAGAAAGCATTGAAAAAGATGGTGCATTAGAACGCAGATTTCAGAAAATTATAGTAGAACCATCTTCAGCTGAAGAAACTCTTCAAATACTAAACAACATCAAGAACCGGTACGAAGATCACCACAATGTAATTTACACTCCGGAGGCAATAGAATATTGTGTATCCCTGTCTCAAAGATACATTACAGACCGTAATTTTCCGGATAAAGCTATTGATGTATTAGACGAAGTAGGCTCAAGAACCCACATCCGTAATTTCAACACTCCACAATACATAGTGGATATTGAAAATAGAATCAAAGAGTCGGAAGACATAAAAAAAGATGCTATTATACGTCAGGATTTTGAATTAGCATCCAAAATGAGAGACTTGGTTTGCACTCTTAATCAACAACTTGCATCAGAAAAAGAAAAATGGGTAGAAAATGAAGCTGTTAATAGAACTCCAATAACTATTGACGACATACGCGAAACTATTTCTCAAATAACGGGAGTACCGGTTCAAAGACTTGCAGAAAACGAGAATGAACGTCTGCTAAAAATGTCTGATGAGATAAAAAAACATATTATTGGGCAAGACGATGCTATCGACAAAATAACGCGAGCTATAAGACGAAGCAGAGTTGGTTTAAAAGAACCGAATCGCCCAATTGGAAGTTTTATTTTTGTAGGACCAACCGGTGTAGGAAAAACTCTTCTTGCAAAAAAATTAGCAGAAAACATGTTTGGCACCGCAGATGCACTAATCCGTATTGATATGAGTGAATTTATGGAGAAATTCAGTGTATCTCGCCTTGTTGGAGCCCCTCCCGGATATGTAGGTTACGAACAAGGAGGACAACTTACCGAAAAAGTTAGACGCAAACCTTATTCAATCATTCTATTTGATGAAATAGAAAAAGCCAATTCCGACGTATTCAACATATTATTACAAGTATTAGACGAAGGATTTATTACCGATAGTATTGGTAGAAAAATCGACTTTAAGAACACCGTTATCATCATGACGTCAAATGCCGGAACCAGACAATTAAAAGATTTTGGCAAAGGCATCGGCTTTAAAACCGGTGACACAAGTGATAATAGCAAATACGCACAATCTATTACCCAAAAGGCATTGGAAAAAATATTTGCACCGGAATTTTTAAACCGTATTGATGAAATAATTCAATTTAATTCATTACAAAAAGAAGATATCAACAAAATCATCTTATTAGAATTAAATAAACTACAAAAAAGGTGTAACACAATAGGTTACACATTAGTAATCTCTAACGAAGCAATAGACTATTTGGCTTCTAAAGGTTACAACCAACAATACGGAGCAAGACCATTGCAAAGAACAATTCAGACAGAAGTAGAAGACCTAATTGTGGAACAATTATTAGACAAAAAGAGTTTCTCAAACAACACTATTGAAATATATTTTGACGAAAAGAGCAATTCTTTAAAGATAAAATAAAGCAATATCATTTACTCGAACAAAAGCAATATAGCATAACTAACTAAATATCAATACAATAATATCAACGATATTTTTTCGAGTAAAAAGGGAAATTATTAAAAAAAAATTCATACCTTTGCACCGAAATAAAAAGGGATGTATCCGTAGCTCAGTTGGTAGAGCAATTGACTCTTAATCAATGGGTCGTGGGTTCGAGCCCCACCGGGTATACAATGTAAAAGAGAAAGTAACAAGATTATTTTCTCTTTTATTTTTTATATAGACTCAATATTTAGGGTAATAAAAAATAGAGAATACACCACAAATTATCAAATAATTTTTTGTAACTTTGCCCTTTGAATAGTATTTAGTTTTTACATGGTAAA